>Ga0182742_1001990_pt1 | contig 24052 bp, 18 predicted proteins | sample eDN5th37CBELigMG_FD_128880 | JGI IMG/M metagenome (GOLD analysis project Ga0182742, IMG submission 128880) | Enriched Miracle-Growth compost microbial communities from Emeryville, California, USA - eDNA 5th pass 37_C BE-Lig MG (version 2)... ...
CGCTCGGCAAGAACCTGCTCGTGGCCTTCATGCCCTGGGAGGGTCACAACTTCGAGGACGCGATCATCCTCAGCCAGAACCTGGTGAAGGACGACGTCCTCTCCTCGATCCACATCGAGGAGTACGAGGTCGACGCCCGCGACACGAAGCTCGGCAAGGAGGAGATCACGCGTGATCTCCCGAACGTCTCGATGGAGCTGCTCGCCGACCTCGACGAGAACGGCATCATCCGCATCGGTGCCGAGGTCCGCCCCGGCGACATCCTCGTCGGCAAGGTCACGCCGAAGGGTGAGACCGAGCTGAGCGCCGAGGAGCGCCTGCTCCGCGCGATCTTCAACGAGAAGTCCCGCGAGGTCCGCGACACCTCCCTCAAGGTGCCGCACGGCCAGGAGGGCACGATCATCAACGTGAAGACCTTCACGGCCGATGAGGACGAGCTGGGGAACGGTGTCAACGAGCGCGTCGTCGTGTACATCGCCCAGAAGCGCAAGATCACCGAGGGTGACAAGCTCGCGGGCCGCCACGGCAACAAGGGGGTCATCGCGAAGATCCTGCCCGTCGAGGACATGCCGTTCCTCGAGGACGGCACCCCCGTCGATGTCGTGCTCAACCCGCTCGGCATCCCGGGTCGGATGAACTTCGGTCAGGTCCTCGAGACGCACCTCGGCTGGATCGCGAAGCAGGGCTGGAAGGTCGATGGCTCGCCCGAGTGGTCGAAGACGCTGCCGAAGGAGGCCCTCGCGGCCGAACCCGGCACGAAGGTCGCCACCCCGGTCTTCGACGGCGCGCTCGAGGAGGAGATCGCGGGTCTGCTCGACTCGACGATCCCGAACCGCGACGGCGAGCGACTGGTCGACTCGAGCGGCAAGGCGACGCTGCTCGACGGTCGCTCCGGTGAGCCGTTCCCGTACCCGGTCTCGGTCGGCTACATGTACATCCTCAAGCTGCACCACCTCGTGGACGACAAGATCCACGCGCGGTCCACGGGCCCGTACTCGATGATCACGCAGCAGCCGCTCGGTGGGAAGGCGCAGTTCGGTGGTCAGCGCTTCGGCGAGATGGAGGTCTGGGCCCTCGAGGCCTATGGCGCCGCCTACGCCCTGCAGGAGCTCCTGACGATCAAGTCCGACGACATCCTCGGCCGCGTCAAGGTGTATGAGGCGATCGTCTCCGGCAAGAACATCCAGGAGCCGGGCATCCCGGAGTCCTTCAAGGTGCTCATGAAGGAGATGCAGTCGCTCTGCCTGAATGTCGAGGTGCTCGCGCAGGACGGCAGCGTCGTGAACCTCCGTGACACGGACGACGAGGCTTACCGCGCAGCGGAGGAGCTCGGCATCAACATCTCGGCCCGGTTCGAGAACTCGTCGATCGACGAGATCTGACCCGCCGGCCCACGACACGTAGCGCACACAACAGCGAAGAGAAGAAGTGACGAACATGCTCGACGTCCACGCGTTCGACGAGATCCGCATCGGCCTGGCGACGGCCGATGACATCCGCCAGTGGTCCTTCGGCGAGGTCAAGAAGCCGGAGACCATCAACTACCGCACCCTGAAGCCGGAGAAGGACGGCCTCTTCGGGGAGCAGATCTTCGGGCCCTCCCGTGACTGGGAGTGCGCCTGCGGCAAGTACAAGCGGGTCCGCTTCAAGGGCATCGTCTGTGAGCGCTGCGGCGTCGAGGTGACGAAGTCCGCGGTGCGCCGCGAGCGGATGGGCCACATCGAGCTCGCCGCCCCGGTCACCCACATCTGGTACTTCAAGGGTGTGCCCAGCCGCCTCGGCTACCTGCTCGACATGGCGCCGAAGGACCTCGAGAAGGTCATCTACTTCGCCGCGTACATGGTCATCTCGATCGATGAGGACGCCCGTCACGAGGCGCTCCCGACGCTCGAGGCGAACATCGGGCTCGAGCAGAAGACCCTCGGCGAGAAGCGTGACTTCGCGGTCGGCGAGCGGCTGGCCCAGCTGGAGACCGATCTCGCCGCGCTCGAGGAGGAGGGCGCCAAGGCCGACGTGAAGCGCCGCACCCGCGACGCCGCCGAGAAGGAGGCCGGCCAGATCCGCAAGCGCTACGACGATGAGATCGCGCACCTGCAGCGGGTCTGGGACGACTTCCGCGGCCTCAAGGTCGGCGACCTCCGCCCCGAGGATGCCGTCTTCCAGGATCTCGAGGCTCGTTTCGGTCGCTATTTCGAGGCACGCATGGGGGCGGAGGCGATCCAGCGTCGCCTCGAGACCTTCGACCTCGCGGCCGAGGCTGAGAAGCTGCACGACGAGATCGCCAACGGCAAGGGGCAGCGCAAGATCCGTGCGATCAAGCGCCTGCGTGTCGTCAACTCGTTCCTGACGACCGGCCACTCGCCGGCCGCGATGGTGCTCGAGGTCGTCCCGGTCATCCCGCCGGAGCTGCGCCCCATGGTGCAGCTCGACGGTGGCCGCTTCGCGACGAGTGACCTCAATGACCTCTACCGTCGCGTCATCAACCGGAACAACCGGCTGCGTCGTCTCCTCGACCTCGGCGCCCCGGAGATCATCGTCAACAACGAGAAGCGGATGCTCCAGGAGGCCGTCGACGCGCTGTTCGACAATGGCCGCCGCGGCCGCCCGGTCACGGGCACCGGCAACCGCGCGCTCAAGTCGCTGTCCGACATGCTCAAGGGCAAGCAGGGGCGGTTCCGTCAGAACCTGCTCGGCAAGCGCGTCGACTACTCGGGCCGCTCGGTCATCATCGCGGGCCCGCAGCTCCAGCTGCACCAGTGCGGTCTGCCGAAGCAGATGGCGCTCGAGCTCTTCAAGCCGTTCGTCATCAAGCGCCTCATCGACCTGAGCTTCGCGCAGAACATCAAGTCCGCCAAGCGCAAGGTCGAGCGCAGCGACCCGCAGGTGTGGGACGTGCTCGAGGAGATCATCCGCGAGCGCCCCGTGCTGCTCAACCGCGCGCCGACGCTCCACCGCCTCGGCATCCAGGCGTTCGAGCCGCAGCTCGTCGAGGGCAAGGCGATTCAGCTCCACCCGCTCGTGTGCACCGCGTTCAACGCGGACTTCGACGGCGACCAGATGGCGGTCCACCTGCCGCTGTCCGTCGAGGCGCAGGCGGAGGCGCGCATCCTCATGCTCGCGAGCAACAACATTCGGAAGCCGTCCGACGGCCGCCCGGTCGCCCTGCCCAGCCAGGACATGATCATCGGCCTGCACCACCTCACGACCATCAAGGAGGGCGCGACCGGCGAGGGCCGCGCGTTCGCCTCGGTCGCGGAGGCGATCCTCGCGAAGGACCAGGACTCGCTCGACCTCGGCGCGAAGGTGACCATCCGCTTCGCGGACGGCGTGCGTCGGGAGACGAGCCTCGGCCGTGCGCTCTTCAACGAGACGCTGCCGGAGAGCTACGAGTACTTCGAGGGCGTCGCCGACAAGGGGGCGATCTCCCGGATCGTCAACGACCTCGCGGAGCGCTTCACGCAGGTCGAGGTCGCCACGACCCTCGACCAGATCAAGGACGCGGGATTCTACTGGGCGACCCGCTCCGGTGTGACCGTCGCGCTGTCCGACATCATCACCCCGCCGACCAAGGGCGCGATCATCGCGAGCTACGAGAAGCAGGCGGCGAAGGTGCAGGACCAGTTCGACAAGGGCCTCACGACCGATGCGGAGCGTCGCCAGGAGCTCATCGAGCTGTGGAACAAGGCCACCGCCGAGGTCGCGGAGGCGATGCAGGCGAACTTCCCGGCGGACAACAACATCAACCGCATGGTGTCCTCCGGTGCGCGAGGCAACTGGATGCAGGTCCGCCAGATCGCCGGTATGCGTGGCCTGGTGTCGAACCCGAAGGGTGACATCATCCCGCGGCCGATCGTGCACTCCTACAAGGAGGGCCTCACCGTCGCCGAGTACTTCATCTCGACGCACGGTGCGCGCAAGGGTCTCGCGGACACGGCGCTGCGCACGGCTGACTCCGGGTACCTCACCCGTCGACTCGTCGACGTCTCGCAGGATGTCATCATCCGCGAGACGGACTGCGGCACGACGAAGGGGCTCGACATCGTCATCGCGCAGAATCACGATGGCACGCTCATCCGGGATGAGCACGTCGAGAACTCGGTCTACTCGCGCAACCTCGCCGAGGACGCGGTCGATGCGAAGGGCACGGTCATCGCCGCGGCCGGCACCGACATCGGTGACGTCCTCATCGCGGAGCTCATCAACGCCGGCATCGAGCAGGTCAAGGTCCGCTCGGTCCTGACCTGTGAGTCCGTCGTCGGCGTCTGCGCCCACTGCTATGGCCGCTCGCTCGCGACCGGGCACCTCGTCGACATCGGCGAGGCGGTCGGCATCATCGCGGCGCAGTCCATCGGCGAGCCGGGCACCCAGCTGACGATGCGCACCTTCCACACCGGTGGTGTGGCGTCCGCGGACGACATCACCCAGGGTCTGCCGCGCGTCACCGAGCTCTTCGAGGCCCGCACGCCGAAGTCGAGCTCGCCGATCGCCGAGGCGGCCGGTGTCGTGACCATCGACGACAGCGACCCGCGCGGCCGGAAGGTCATCCTCACCCCTGACAACGGTGACGAGCCGATCGCCTACCCGGTGCTGCGTCGTGCGGCGCTCCTCATCGAGGACGGCGAGCACGTCGAGCTCGGGCAGCAGCTGCACGTCGGCAACCTTGACCCGAAGGAGGTGCTCCGGGTCCGCGGTGTGCGCGCGGTGCAGCAGCACCTCGTCGACGGCGTCCAGGCCGTCTACCGCTCGCAGGGCGTGCCGATCCACGACAAGCACATCGAGGTCATCGTCCGGCAGATGCTCCGCAAGGTGACGGTCGTCGACCACGGCGACACCGACCTGCTCCCGGGTGAGCTCGTCGACGCGCAGCGCTACCGCGAGCTCAACCGCGCGGCGGTCGTCGACGGCAAGCGGACGGCGTCCGCCCGCCAGGAGGTCATGGGCATCACGAAGGCGTCGCTCGCGACGGAGTCGTGGCTGTCGGCCGCCTCCTTCCAGGAGACGACCCGCGTGCTGACGCAGGCCGCCATGGAGGGCAAGTCCGACCCGCTCATGGGTCTCAAGGAGAACGTCATCATCGGCAAGCTCATCCCCGCCGGCACCGGCCTGCCCCTCTACCGTGGGGTCGAGGTCCGGGCGACCGACGAGGCGCGCGCCGAGCGGTACCCGAACCGCCTCTTCGCGGAGGACGGCGCATTCAGCGACGCCGACTACTCCTTCGTCGAGTTCGAGGACTTCGCGACCGATTCCTTCGGCGCGGAGCCGCTCGACAGCGGCAGCGGGACGGGCACCGGCAGCTCCTACAGCTGACGTGCTCGACGGATCGTCCGACAGGGCGGGCAACCCTTTCCGGGGTGCCCGCCCTGCGGCGTCCCGGCCGGTACAGTTGCCCTAGCCGACCCCCGGGAGCGCCACCCAAGATGAGCTCGATCACCGAAGTCCTCATTCTGCGTGGGCTCATGCCCGTTGAGGCACTCCGCCCGGGGGCAAGCCCGCAGGACGAGGAGCGGCTGGTCCGGGACCTCGTCGCGCAGGGGGTGCTCACGCCCGCCCAGCTCGCGAGCGCGCGGGCCGCGCAGGCGGGCCTCCCATTCGTCGAGTTGCTCGATTTCCCAGTCGATCCGAATGCGGTGGCGCTCGTCCCCGCCGGGCTCGCCCGCCGCTACGACCTGCTGCCCCTGCAGTTCGTCGGGGACAGCCTGCTCGTCGCGATGGCCGATCCCGGCAATGTCGTCGCGGTCGATGACGTCCGCTCGGTCGCGAAGCGACCGGTGCGTCTGGCGGTCGCGGAGCAGACGGACCTCCGGCACGCGATCGATCGGCTCTACCGGGCCGACACGGAGCTGTCCTCGCTGTCGACGGAGATCCAGGAGCAGCAGGCGGGTGCGCAGTCGCCCATCGACGAGGAGGAGGCGTCGGAGGACGATGCGCCGATCGTCCGCTTCGTCAACCTCATCATCGCGCAGGCCATCCAGGACAAGGCCTCCGACATTCATCTCGAGCCCGGTGAGCACGAGCTGCTCGTGCGCTACCGCATCGACGGGGTGCTCCACGAGATGCAGCGGGCGCCGAAGAACATCCAGAACGGCGTCACCTCGCGCTTGAAAATCATGGCGGAGCTCGACATCGCGGAGCGTCGTCGGCCGCAGGACGGCCGGATCACGGTGCAGCACCACGGCAACCGCGCGGACCTGCGCGTCGCGGTGCTGCCCACGGTGTGGGGCGAGAAGATCGTGCTGCGCATCCTTGACACCTCGACGACGAAGCGTGACATCCAGGAGCTCGGGATGACGCCGCACAATCTCGAGCGCTACCAACGCAACTTCTCGAAGCCCTACGGGATGATCGTCGTGTGCGGGCCGACCGGCTCCGGCAAGTCGACGACGCTCTACACGACGCTCGACACGGTCGCGCGCCCCGAGATCAACGTCATCACCGTCGAGGACCCGGTCGAGCGGCGCATCCCGGGGATCAACCAGGTGCAGGTGAATGTGAAGGCCGGGCTCACCTTCGCGGGCGCGCTGCGCTCCATCCTGCGCTCCGACCCCGACGTCGTGCTCATCGGTGAGATCCGCGACGGGGAGACGGCACGAATCGCGACGGAGGCCGCGCTCACCGGTCACCTCGTGCTCTCCACGCTGCACACGAATGATGCCCCGAGCGCCGTGACGCGGCTCATCGAGATGGAGATCGAGCCGTTCCTGGTCGGCTCGGCGCTGGACTGCGTCGTCGCGCAGCGGCTGGCGCGGCGGCTGTGCGAACGATGCAAGGAGCAGTTCCAGCCGAGTGCCGAGGAGCTGACGGCCATGCGGTTCCCCGTGCCCGAGGGGGACCTGCCGATGCTGTATCGCCCGGTCGGCTGTGCCTCGTGCTCGAACACCGGCTACCGCGGGCGGCTCGCGCTCCACGAGGTGATGGAGGTCGACGAGGACATCGAGCGGCTCGCCGTCGCCCGGGCCTCCTCGGCGGAGATCGAAAAGGTGGCGCTCGCGCACGGGATGATCCCGCTGCGGCAGGACGGCTGGATCAAGGCCCAGATGGGGTTGACCTCGATTGAGGAAGTGATGCGGGTGGTGGCCTGATGCCGGACGAGCAGATCCATGACCTCGATGCGGCCCTCGCCGCGCTCGCCGCGGCCGCCGCGCCGTCGCCGGCCGCGATGCGCGTGCCGGTGACCGCGCCGCCGGTGCCGCCGGCTCAGGCACCGGGTCAGCCTTCGCGCGAGCACCAGCCAGGCGCCGTGTCGGCCGCGCCGCCCGGACCGCCCGACGGGTCCTCGACGCTCCCGCCCGGGGCTGACCCCGACCTCGTGGCGCTGCTGCACGCCGTGCACGCTGGCGGCGGCTCCGACCTCCACCTCGCCGGCGGCGCGTCGCCGATGATCCGGGTCGACGGCGCGCTCGTCGCGCAGGGTGCGCCGTGGTCGGCCGCGCGGGCCGCGGCGGCGCTGCGCTCGCTCTTGCCGCCGGAGCGGATGGACGCATTCCTCGCCGCTCGCGAGCTCGACTGGTCGTTCCAGCTCGGCCCGCAGCTGCGGTTCCGGGCGAACTACTACTTGCAGCGCGGCGCGATGGGGGCGGCCTTCCGCGTCATCCCGGTCGAGATCCGCCCGCTCGACTCGCTTGGTCTCCCAGCGTCGGTTCGCCGCTTCGCGGAGCTGGCGCGCGGCCTCGTCCTCGTGACCGGCCCGACGGGTTCGGGCAAGTCGACGACGCTCGCCTCCCTCATCGACCTCGTCAATTCGACGCGCGCCGTGCACATCATGACCGTCGAGGACCCGATCGAGTTCGTGCACCGGAGCAAGCGCGCGCTCATCAACCAGCGCGAGGTCGGCGAGGACACGCATTCCTTCGCCGCCGCGCTCAAGCACGTGCTCCGACAGGACCCCGACGTCATCCTCATCGGCGAGCTCCGCGACCTCGAGACGATCGAGGTCGCGCTGACGGCCGCGGAGACCGGGCACCTCGTCCTCGCGACGCTCCACACGCAGTCCGCGCCGCAGACGATCGACCGCGTCATCGGGGTCTTCCCGCCGCACCAGCAGGAGCAGATCCGGGCGCAGCTCGCGGGGACGCTCCGGGGGGTCGTGAGCCAGACGCTGCTACGCGCGACGAATGGGGGCCGCGTGCTCGCCGCGGAGGTCATGGTCTCGACCGCCGCCGTCGCCAACCTCGTGCGCGAGGGCAAGGTGCACCAGCTGCCGACCGCGATCCAGTCCGGCGGCGACCTCGGGATGCAGTCGCTCGATCAGCACCTCGCGCACCTCGTGACGGCTGGCCGGATCACGCGGGAGGCGGCGCTCGAGCAGGTGCAGGACCGCGAGGTCTTCGAGCGGCTCGCCGGTGAGGCGCGCCCCGCCGGTGGACTGCCGGACTTCGGCGCTGGGGGGCGGGGATGACGACGACGATCCCGTACCGCTACCGCGCGCGCCATCCAAACGGCCGGATCGTCAAGGGTCGCATCGACGCCATGACGCAGTCGGCCGCGATCTCGAAGGTCATGGCGCTCGGCGTCGCTCCGATCGAGGTCAAGGAGGTCAGCCAGTCCGGACTCCAGATGGAGATCAACATTCCGGGGCTGAGCAAACCGGTCAGCAAGAAGGACCTCGCGGTCATGAGTCGGCAGATGGCGACGATGATCGGCGCCGGGCTCTCGCTCGTCGCCGTGCTCGGCATCCTCGCCGAGCAGACCGCGCACCGCACGCTCCGCGAGGCCATTGACACGGTCCGCAGCGACATCGAGCAGGGCCGCAGCCTCTCCGAGGCGCTCGCGCGGCATGACCGGGTCTTCCCGCCGCTCATGGTCAACCTCATCCGGGCGGGGGAGACCGGTGGCTTCCTCGAGCGCTCGCTCGAGGCGGTCGCGATCAACTTCGAGAAGGAGGTGAAGCTCGCGGGGGCGATCAAGTCGGCTCTGACGATGCCGGCGATCGTGCTCGTGATCGCCGTGCTCGCGGTCGCCGCGATGCTCATCTTCATCGTGCCGACCTTCGCCCAGATGTTCGAGCAGATCGGCTCCGAGCTGCCGCTGCCGACGCAGATCCTCGTCGGCATCTCCGGGGCGATGCCGATCATCCTGCCCATCGTGATCCTGCTCGTCATCGGCATCGCGGTGTGGTGGCGCTACAACGGCCGCAAGGATGCGGTGCGGGCGGTCATCGACCCGATCCGCCTCAAGCTACCGGTCTTCGGCCCGCTGTCCACCCGGATCGCGATCGCGCGCTTCTCCCGGAATTTCGCGGCGATGCTCGCCTCCGGGGTGCCGATCCTCCGCGCGCTGCAGATCGTCGGCGAGACCTCGGGCAATTACGTCATCGAGCAGGCGATGGACCAGGTCGCCGCCTCGGTGCGGGTCGGCGGGACGGTCGCGCAGCCACTCGCCGCAGCCCGGGTCTTTCCCTCGATGGTGACGCAGATGATCGCGGTCGGTGAGAATGCGGGGGCGATGGAGACGATGCTCGACAAGATCGCCGACTTCTACGACGCCGAGGTGGAGTCGCAGACCGAGCAGCTGACGACCGCGATCGAGCCGATCATGATCTCGGTGCTCGGCATCATTGTCGGCGGCATGGTCGTCGCGTTGTACCTGCCGATGTTCAGCCTGATCGGCGAAATCGGCGGGTGAAAAAGTTTCAACTCACACTTTAGGGTTCTCCGCGCCGGTGTGAGCGGATTTCGGTTTTCCACATCGCGGCCCCGCCTGCTTGCCACCACACCGAACGTCCCCCAAACTCTCAGGTGGGGACGTCGCAATCTCGGTCCCTGTCACATCACATCCACTGCTTTTGAACGGAGACCAGCAACATGCTCAAGGTCCACAAGGCCATGACGGCCCGCCGAGACGCCGTCCTCGCCGGTGAGCAGCGCGACGGGGGCTTCACCCTCATCGAGCTCCTCATCGTCGTCCTCATCATCGGCGTCCTCGCGGCCATCGCGATTCCGGTGTACCTCTCGACGGTGAACACCGCGAAGGACGAGTCGGCGAAGGCAACCGTTAGCCAGGCCATCACCGTGCTCACCGCGAACTACATCGCCACGAATAGCTACCCGGCCACCCAGCCGGCGTTCGAGGCCCTGCCCGACTGGCGCGGGCCGAACGACTCGGAGATCGCCGTCACGTACCGGGTTGTTGGCACTGGTTACTGTGTTGACGCGACCGCAGCGGGCGGAAATGCGTTCCACGCGACCGAGGCGGATGGCTCGCCACAGTCGGGCGCCTGCTGACAAGCCGGTAGTAGGGCAAGTTCCGACGGTGCCCGGGGGCCACGGCTCTCGGGCACCGCACCATCTCACGCCCCGGCGATACTGAAGGGATGAATGCGATGCGCGGCATCCGTGGGGGTCGTCCCGTATCGCCGGAGGCGGGGATGACGCTCGTCGAGGTCCTCGTCGCCATGACGATCTTCGGCCTCTTTGCCGCCGCATTCGCCCCGATCATCCTGCAGGGCCTCGTCATCGCCCAGCGCAGTGCCGTGCAGGTCACGGCGAATCAGACGGTCGGCGAGATCATCGACGCCGTCGTCGTCGAGACGACGTGCACCGCGATCGCCGCCCGGGCAGGCAACTGGAGCGGCGGCGTCGAGGCCAATGGCGGCGTGCACCTCGCGGTCGACGTCGTCATCGACGCCTGCCCGACCGCCTTTCCCGACACCGTCCACGTCGCGGTCGCGGTGACCGGCGGCGACGTGGCCGCCCGCGCCGAGACGCTCGTCGTCGTGCAGGGGAGCTGAGCGATGCTGCCGCAGCGACGGGACCCCGCGCATTCCTCGCGGTCCGCTGAGCCGCCCGGTGACGCCGGCTTCACACTCACCGAGCTGCTCGTCACCGTCGTCGTCGGCGGGATCGTCCTCGTCATGATCGGCTCCTTCCTCGTCAGCTCGATGCAGGCCGACCGGCAGGTGCGCAGCCTCAATGACGCGACGACCCGCGGCGAGCTCGCGCTCGACACCCTCCGCACGGTCCTGCACTCGGCGGCGACCCCCATGGCGATCGGTGCCGGCACCGCGAGCGGTGACCTCGTGCTCCGCGCGAAAGTCGCCGCGACCGGCTCGGGGCCGGTCGTCTGGGACTGCGTCGCCTTCTACTTCGACGCCGCGCGTGGCGAGCTGCGCTCGCAGCGCAACGCCGGCACCGCCACGACCCCCGCCGTCCGCGTCGCCGACCCGGATGCGAGCACGCTCGCCGGCTGGCCGATCGTCGCCGCGGGTCTCCTGCCGCCGGAGACCGGGGAGGTGTTCGCGCTGCGCGACCGCGACCCGGGGCCCGGCTACGAGGCCGATCCGGGTGCGCTCGAGGTGCACTTCCGGGCCGACGCGGGCTCGCTCGGCGCACCCGCCTTCGGCACCGCGATCGTCGCGCGGAGCCAGAGTCACGGCGGTGCGACATGCGCGCCCTGACCCGGCGGCTCGACGCCGCGCGCCGCGACGACCGCGGCGCCGCGCTCGTCACCGTCCTCACCGTCATCGTCATCTGCTCCCTCCTCGCGGTCGCCATCCTCATCTCGACCGTGTCGGCGGTCTCGGTGACGACCGGCGGCAAGGCGATGGTCGAGGCGCGCGCCGCCGCCGAGGCGGGGCTCGCCGAGGCGGTGCTCGCGCTGCGCACCGACACCTGCGTCGACGGCGTCATCGCGAGCACGCCCGGCACGCTGCCCGAGTACCGCTACGAAGTGTTCACGGGTGGCGTCGCGGGCTGCCCGAGCGGCTCCGGCGAGGTCGTCGTCCGCGCGGTCGGCGTCGCGCAGCAGCCGAGCGACTCCCCGCTCGGCGGCGAGTACACGCTCGAGGCCGGCTTCGTCATCTCCTCCTCCTTCGGGACCGGCTCGGCGGTGTTCATCGGCTCGGGGGGCAGCCTCGGCAGCTTCTCGGTGACCGTCGCCGAGGGGCAGACCGTCTCAGGCGACCTGCAGATCGCCGAGGGCAACCTCAACTGCAACAACGCGAGCAACATCCAGGGCGATGTCTACGTCGCGAACGGCAACATCGACCTCACGAACACCTGCAACGTCGCCGGTGATGTCTACGCCTCCGGCAAGATCTCGCTCAACAGCAACATCAAGGTCGGCGGTGACGTCGTCTCCCTCACGAACGACGTGTCGCTGACGAACAACGTGAAAGTCTTCGGTGACGTCTATGCGGCGGGCCGGGTGACCTTCTCCGCGAACGTCGAGGTCGGCAACACCTCGCCCGCGGAGGGCCCGGTCCAGCGCGGCAGCGTCTACGCGGCCGGTGCGGGGCTGACGAATGCGATGAGCAATACGACGGTCCGCATTCATGGCGACTGGGTCGTCGGGGGCAGGATCCAAGGCTTCCAGGGGAAGGTCGACGGCGACGTCATCGCGGTCGGCGACATCAGCGACATCTACAAGGCGTGGGTCGGCGGCAACCTCTGGGCCGGGGGGACCATCCCGACGCTCGGCGAGGCCTTCATCGGCGGCGACGCGACCTCCGCGAATGGGACTGGCACGACCCAGGTCCCGCCGACGACGCGCGTGCTCGGCAACTTGAAGGTGCGTGGCGCGCTCAGCGGCTGGAACTGCACTGCCGTGAGCGGCTACGCCTGTCTGACCGCCTGGTCCGGTTCGAAGTCCGCGCTGCAGAACGTCAAGGACACCGGTATGGCCGGACGCGACGCCGGCAAGGTCGTCGAGGTCGGGGTCACTGGGCTCCCCGTCCCGAGCGCCCCGACGATCCCCGCCGCGCCACCGGCACCGAGCTGGGTCGACTGGCACTACGACCAGGCCGACTGGAGTGCCGCGGGACTGTCGAACGTCATCACCGTGCCGGCCGGGAGCCCGAGCTGCGGCGCGATCTACGCGAGCTCGGCGGCCTCGCCTGGGCTGCAGTACGCGCTGAGCCAGCCCGTCGGCACCGTCTATGACGCGCGGGCCTGCAATGAGGTCCGTTTCGGCAACGGCGCGGCGACCGACGTCCTCCTGTACGCCGACGTCATGATCGTCGGGCGCACCTTCCATGTCCCGGGGATTACCTTCAAGTCGGGTGACGGCCAGCCGCACCGGCTCTGGCTCATGGTCGAGGACGGCGCACCGGGTACCGCGGGGCCGCAGACCCCGGCTGGCGGCTGCGGCAACATCACCGTCGGCGCGGGGGCGCGCACATACTTCACCGACGACATCCAACTCATGGCCTATACGCCGTGCACGATCCAGATCAACAGCCAGACGCAGTGGCGCGGGCAGCTGTACTCGAACAAGCTCGCGCTCTCCCTCGGCGAGGGCCTCGTCTATGTCCCGACCGGCATCCCCGGCACCGACCTCGGCGGCGGCACCCCCGAGGACTCGCCGGGCGTGCTGAGCCCGATGCAGTACGTGCGGCGGGTCGCCGGCTGACATGCTTCTCGTGACCACCGTCCTGGTGGGCGTCCTCGGACTCCTCGTCGGCTCATTCCTCAACGTCGTCATCCATCGCGTGCCCGCCGGGCGGTCGGTCGTCACGCCGCCGAGTGCCTGTCAGGAATGCGGTGCCCGCATCCGCTGGCATGACAACGTGCCGCTCGTCTCCTGGCTCGTGCTCCGCGGTCGATGCCGCGACTGCGGTGCGCGGATCTCGGCCCGCTACCCGCTCGTCGAGCTCGGCACCGGGGTCGCCTTCGCGCTCGTGGCCCTCGGCCTTGCGACCGACGGGCTGCTGCCCGCCCCGGCCCGTCTTCCCGATGCCGCGCAGTGGCTCGTGCTCGCCGCTTACCTCGCCTTCGCCGCGGCGGGCATCGCGCTCGCGATCATCGACGTCGAGCTCCGGCGGCTGCCGACCCCGATCATCGTCGTCGCGGGCAGCATCGTCGGGGTTTGCTTCGCGGCGGCCGCGGTGCTGCGCGGGGACCTCGCCGCCCTCCTCACCGCGGTCGTGACCGCCGTCGCGATGGGCGCGCTCTACCTTGTCATCGCGCTCATTCGACCCGACGGCATGGGGCTGGGCGACGTCCGTCTCGCCGTCCTCGTCGGCCTCGTGACGGGCTGGGTCGGCTGGCCGGCCGCGGCGCTCGGCCTGCTCAGCGCATTCCTCCTCGGGGCGCTCCTCGGGATCGCGATCCTCCTTGCCCGTCGCGGCGACCGCCGCACCGCGATCCCCTTTGGCCCGTGGATGCTTGTCGGGGCATGGATCGGCATCCTCGCCGGTCCGGCTGCCTGGCAGTGGTACGGCGGGCTTCTAGGATTGGCGTGAAGGAGCAGTGATGGCACATCGCGTCGTCGGGATCGACGTCGGACACGACCTCATTCGCGGGGCCGAGGTCGAGGACCCCGGGACGGCGCGGGAGCGCGTGCTCCGTCGCGGCACCGTCGAGCTTGCGCCGGGCGCGGTCGTCAGCGGTGAGGTGCGGGATGTCGCCGCGGTGGCCGCGGCGCTCAAACAGCTCTGGCAGCAAGCCGGCTTCAAGACCCGCCGCGTCGTCCTCGGACTCGGCAACGCGCGCGTGCTCGCCCGCGACCTCGACGTCCCGGTGCGCCCCGCCGCGCAGATCCGCGAGCAGCTGCCCTTCCTCGTCGCCGACCTGCTCCCGATGCCCCTCGAGCAGGCCGTGCTCGACTTCTACCCCGTCCGTGAGTACACGGACGAGCAGGGCATCGACATGTACGCCGGGATCCTCATCGTCGCGCTCAATGAGGTCGCGGTGACGAATGCGCGGGCCGCGCAGCAGGCCGGGCTCGAGGTCGTCGGCATCGACATGATCCCCTTCGCGCTCGTGCGCCGCCTCGCCGAGACGGACTCGGGCGAGACCGTCGCCTTCGTTGATGTCGGTGCGACGACCACGAGCATCACGGTCGCCGAATCCGGCACGCCCGTCTTCTGCCGCATCGTGCCGGTCGGTGGCGAGGAGGTCACGCGATCGCTCGTCGAGCTCGGCCAGCTCAGCCGCGAGCAGGCGGAGCAGGTGAAGCGGACGATCGGGCTCTCCGCGGAGGGCGTCGAGCCGAGGTACCGACCCGTCGTCGAGCTCATGGTGACGCGCACGAGCGATCTCATGACCTCGATCCGCGACACGATCGCCTACTACGACGACACCCGCGCGGCACGCATCTCCCGCATTCTGCTCACCGGTGGGGGTGCCCGCCTCAGCGGCTTTGCGCCCATGGTGGCGGCGTGGACCCGGATCCCGACCGAGCTCGTCGACCTCGGCGAGCATGGCGACTACCTGGTCGCCGAGGCGCTCGCCAGCGGCGCGCGGGGCGCGGCGACTCGCGGCGGCGTGGCACGACGCACCGCCGGGCCGACGGCCCCCCCGACCCCGACCGCGCCGGTGCCGGTGCCGGACCTGCCGATTCCCGCGGGGGGACCGCCGCCCGCGCCCAGTGCTGCACCCGGTGCCGTGCCGGCGACCGCGGCCGCTGACATGGGGTCCACCGCTCCGGTTGCCACCGAGCCAGAAGTCGTACCGGCCGCTCCGCCACCGGTCGCCGACGCGGCGCTCGGCATGCCGGGCGGCATGATGCCCACCCCGCTTGATCCGCCCGAGGCCGGGCCGCGACACGGACGAGGGGAGCACGGCCGATGAGCGCCACCCCACCCGACGGCCGCCTGGTCGCCGCGACCCCGCGCGCGGACCTGCTGCCGAAGGAGATCCTCCGACAGGCCGCCGTCCGCGCCACGCGCCGCATCGTCGTGCTCCTCGTGCTGCTCGCGCTCGTCATCGTCGGCGCGGGACTCGTCGGCGCCAGCCTGCTGCGGTCGCAGTCGCAGGCGGCACTGGCCGCCGCCCAGCAGCGCACGACCGAGCTCCAGGCGCAGCAGGCGGAGTTCGTCGAGATCCGTGCCCTGCAGCGCGTGAGCCGGCAGTCGGCGGAGGTCGCCGCGGTGCCCCTCGCGTACCGGGTGGATTGGGAGGCGCTCATCGGCTCGGCGGTTGCCGCGTTGCCGGCCAGCGCATTCGTCACCTCGGCCGAGTTCGCTGCGGACTCGCCGACCGCGGCCGTCGAGCAGACGACCGGGCCGTTTGCCGCCCCGCGGATCGGCTATCTCGAAATCCAGCTCTACGCGACACAGCTCGAGGAGCTCAACGCGTGGCTCGACAAGATGCGCGCGGACCCCGCCCACTCCGAGGTGAGCATGCTCACCGTCGAGCTCCTTGAGGGCTGGTCCTCGACGGCGACCCTGTCGATCTCGCCGGACCTCACCGCGGTGCCGCTCGAGGAGGAGGGTTCGTGAACACCAAGCTCCTGTGGCAGATCGTGGGCACCCTCCTGGTCGTCGGCATCCTCGCCGGCGGGTGGTTCCTCGTCGTGCAGCCGGTCCTGCAGTCGGTCACCGCTGACCGGGACGAGCTCCTCGCCGTCGAGGCGCAGCACGAGCTCATCACCGCGGACATCCGGGCGATGACCGAGCTCGATGTCCGGCAGCTCGAGCGCGAGGTGGCCGCGCGGACGGCCCAGCTCCCGCCCACCCTTGATGAGGCGGCGATCTACCGGGAGATTCAGCCCATCGTCGATGGCACCGGGGCGTTGCTCACCCGGGTCGCGATCACCCCGCCGGCCGAGTTCGTCGGCGTGCCGAGCGCCGCGGTCCTCCCCGAGGAGCTCGCCCCCGCGAGCACGCCCGAGGCGCTCACGGCCGCGGCGGAAGCCGGGCTCGTGGTCGCCCCGGTCTCGATCGAGTTCACCTCGGAGTCGGTGGTGCAGGCACTCGAGGTGCTCAGTCGGCTCGCGGCGGCCGACCGGATCTATCTCGTTTCCTCCGGCACGCTCTCGGAATCCGCCACGCAGCGGATCGTCGCCGAGATCTACTTCCTGCCGCGCGACCCCGCGGACGTCGCCATCCTCGAGGGCGGGTAAGCACGACTGGCGGCCTGTCGACTGCCGGAGGTGGGTGGGGGACCCTAGACTTCTGCCAACCAGACCACGGGAGGCGCCATGGCCGACGACCAGCACGAACCGCAGCCGTCCACCGAGCCCGGCACCGCCGAGCCGATCGGCGAGACCGCCGCGGCGCCGAGCGCGCCTGCCGGCGCCTCACCCTTGAGCGATCCCGCCACCCCTAACGTCTCCCCGGACGACACGGCCGTCGCGGAGCCGGTGGCGCCGAGTGAGCCCGTGGAGCAGGTCGAGATCGTCGAGGCGGAGATCATCGAGACGGAGACCGTGATGGCCGAGCCCGTCGCCCCCGACCCGGCCGCACAGGCCAGCGAGTCCCTCGCGGCGGCCGCCGCGGCAAGCGGCCACGTGGACGCCACGAGTGCCCCGACCGACGCCCCCGCTGGCGACGCCCCGAGCCAGTGGCAGCTGGACGATGCGCAGGAGCCCGCACCGCAGTATGTCGTCGTCGAGGCGCCGCAGCTCCCGCGCCGGCGCGGCAACCGCGGTGTCGGCGTCCTCCTCGCGCTCGCGGGCGCCGTCATCTTCGGCGGCATCCTCGTCGGGGTCGGCTGGGTCCTGCAGTACCTGGTCGGGGAGCCGGGCGTGGCATTCCTGCAGGACTGGCACTTCTACGTGCCCGTGGCGGTCTTTGCCATCGCATTCATCCTCCTCGTCGTGCTCGTCAACCGCGCCGGCTGGTGGTCCTATATCCTCGGCAGCGTCATCGTCGGCCTCGTCGTCTACTTCGGCACCGCGGGCCTCGGCGCGCTCCTGGACGAGTGGACGCGCTCCGCGACGCCGCACACGGTCGCCCAGGGCCTGCAGGAGCCGTTCGTCATCCTCGCGGCGATCATCGCCCGTGAGGTCGCCGTGTGGTGGGGCTCGCTCATCGCGATGCGGGGGCGCCGCGTCACGGCGCGCAACCGCGCGCAGCGCGAGGCCTACGACCGCGACCTCGAGGAGTTCCGCGCGCGATACGGCGGCTGATCAGACCTCGCCCACCGCGCGCGCGACGATCTCGAGGAGCACCCCGTCGCCGACTTCGACGACGGTGCCGACGGGGACGGTCCGGCTCGCGCTGTCGCGCAGCAACTCCCGCGTGCCGTCGGGCAGCCGCAGCAGCGAACCATTCTTCGACCCGAGGTCCCGTAGCCGCGCCGCCCGACCGTCGCGCTCGATGAGCAGGTGCGTCGCCGACACGAGCCGCTGCGGCGACGGGACGACGACCGGGACCGTCGGTGCGCCCGCCTCGCTGAGGCCCGGGGTCGGCCGACGCCCCACGACAAGCGGGAGTTCGAGCCCGAGGAGCGGGCCGTCATCGACACGGATCGCAGGCTCGGTCGCGGGTCGGTGGTCGCGTGCGGTGGTGGTTTCGTGCGCGGCCGGCTTCCCGGGGGTGGCGGCGGTGGGCGCGCGCGGGGACGGGGGCGGTGTGGTCGCCTGTGCGCCGGTGTCCGCCGCGACATCGGCGCGTCCCGGCCGCCACCGGATCCAGTCCGCGCGGACGGCACCACCCGCGATCGGCAGCGTCTCGACCCCCGTGCGCGCCGCACCGAGACCGAGCATGACGCCCTCGACGCCATGCCAGGTCGACTCGCGCCACGTCGCCAGGCCCGCCCCCGTGACGGGAGCACCCACCACCCCGAGTGCCTCGGCGACCGCGTCGCCGTGGACGAGTGCTCGGACCGTGCCGGCGCCATCGTCGACGATCTCCGCGATCGCGAAGGCCGGTGCCGTCGAGACGCCGTGGCCCGCCAGGACCGCAAAGAGGTCCTCGAGCCTCGTGTCCGCGTCGGTCAGCAGCGGCCAGATGGCAGGAATGCTCGCCTGCAACCCGTCGGCGACGGCCAGCAGATACCTCCCCGCGGCGAGACAGTAACCCGCCGCGGTGTCGCTCGGTACGACATACTCGAACACGCGCCCAGCGTATCCGGCGGCCCGTGGCGGTGGCAGGTCCGGCGAATTGACCGGCGACCGCGCAGCGGGTAACCTGGGACGTCGCCTTTGGCGCTTCGTCGGGATCGACGGGGTGACACGGACGCACGGGAGCCTTGGACCATTCCGGGACCTCCCCCACGGCATACCCGCCGACCACGTCTGACGTTTCGACCGCGGACGGGCGGGTGTCGCGATTCGCACGAGTCGCGCTGTCACCGTGCAGCAGACGAAACCAAGAAAGAAGAACTGTGCCCACTATTCAGCAGCTGGTCCGGAAGGGCCGCTCGCCGAAGGTCGCGAAGACCAAGGCGCCGGCGCTGCAGTCGAACCCGCAGCAGCGGGGGACCTGCACCCGCGTGTACACCACCACGCCGAAGAAGCCGAACTCGGCGCTGCGCAAGGTCGCTCGCGTCAAGCTCTCCAACGGCACCGAGGTCACCGCCTACATCCCCGGCGAGGGCCACAACCTGCAGGAGCACTCGATGGTGCTCGTGCGCGGCGGCCGGGTGAAGGACCTCCCGGGCGTGCGCTACAAGATCGTCCGCGGCGCACTGGACACCCAGGCCGTGAAGAACCGCAAGCAGGCCCGCAGCCGTTACGGCGCCAAGCTGGAGAAGAAGAAGTAATGCCGCGCAAGGGACCGGCGCCAAAGCGCCCCGTCATCGCCGACCCGGTGTACAACTCGCCGGTCGTCAGCCAGCTCGTCAACAAGATCCTCGTCGCCGGCAAGAAGGACCTTGCCCAGCGCATCGTCTACGGCGCCCTCGCGGCGGTCGAGGCGAAGTCGTCGAACGACCCCGTCGTGACGCTGAAGAAGGCGCTCGACAATGTCCGCCCGACCATCGAGGTCAAGTCGCGTCGCGTCGGTGGCTCCACCTACCAGGTGCCCGTCGAGGTCAAGCCGCACCGTGCGAACACGCTCGCGCTGCGCTGGCTCGTCAGCTACGCGAAGGGCCGCCGTGAGAAGACGATGACCGAGCGGCTCACCAACGAGATCCTCGACGCCTCGAACGGCCTCGGTGCCGCGGTCAAGCGCCGCGAGGACACGCACAAGATGGCCGAGTCGAACCGCGCCTTCGCCCACTACCGCTGGTAGACCCCACTTTTTCGCAGTTCGCACACGAATCCAAAGGACGACACACCAGTGGCACAGGACGTGCTGACCGACCTCAAGAAGGTCCGCAATATCGGCATCATGGCGCACATCGACGCCGGCAAGACCACGACGACGGAGCGCATCCTCTTCTACACCGGGGTCAACCACAAGCTCGGCGAGACGCACGATGGCGCCGCGACGACCGACTGGATGGCGCAGGAGCAGGAGCGTGGCATCACGATCACCTCGGCTGCGGTGACCTGCTTCTGGAACGGCACCCAGATCAACATCATCGACACGCCCGGTCACGTCGACTTCACGGTCGAGGTCGAGCGCTCGCTGCGGGTGCTCGACGGCGCGGTCGCCGTCTTCGACGGCAAGGAGGGCGTCGAGCCCCAGTCGGAGACGGTGTGGCGCCAGGCGGACAAGTACGACGTCCCGCGCATCTGCTTCGTCAACAAGATGGACAAGCTCGGCGCGGACTTCTACTTCACCGTCGAGACGATCAAGACCCGTCTCGGGGCGAAGCCGCTCGTCATCCAGCTGCCGATCGGTGCGGAGGCCGGCTTCGTCGGCGTCGTCGACCTCGTCGAGAACCGCGCCCTCGTGTGGGAAGGCGATTCGAAGGGTGACGTGAGCCTCGGTGCCTCCTACGAGGTCCAGGAGATCCCGGCGGAGCTCCAGGAGAAGGCGGCCCAGTACCGGGCCGAGCTCCTGGAGACGGTCGCCGAGACCTCGGAGGAGCTCCTCGAGAAGTACCTCGAGGACCCCGCGTCGCTCACCGTCGCCGAGATCAAGGCCGGTATCCGCCAGCTGACGACCAACAGTGAGGTCTACCCGGTCCTCTGTGGCTCCGCATTCAAGAACCGTGGCGTGCAGCCGATGCTCGACGCGGTGGTCGACTATCTCCCGAACCCGCTCGACATCGGCAAGATCGACGCGCACGACCCGCGCGACGAGGAGGTCGTCATCGAGCGGCACGCGGATGCGAAGGAGCCGTTCGCGGCCCTCGCGTTCAAGGTCGTCACCCACCCGTTCTTCGGGCGGCTGACGTACATCCGGGTCTACTCGGGCGCGCTCGCCTCGGGCTCCCAGATCGTCAACTCGACCAAGGGCAAGAAGGAGCGCATCGGGAAGATCTTCCAGATGCACGCCAACAAGGAGAACCCGGTCGAGTCGGTGACCGCGGGCCACATCTACGCGGTGATCGGCCTCAAGGACACCACGACCGGCGACACGCTGAGCGACCCGGACAAGCAGGTCGTCCTCGAGTCGATGACCTTCCCGGAGCCCGTCATCGAGGTCGCGATCGAGCCAAAGACGAAGGCTGACCAGGAGAAGCTCGGCGTCGCGATCCAGAAGCTCGCCGAGGAGGACCCGACCTTCCGCACCGAGCAGAACCCGGAGACCGGTCAGACGGTCATCAAGGGGATGGGCGAGCTCCACCTCGACATCCTGGTGGACCGCATGAAGCGCGAGTTCAACGTCGAGGCGAACGTCGGCAAGCCGCAGGTCGCCTACCGCGAGACCATTCGCGGCACCGTCGCCAAGTACGACTACACCCACAAGAAGCAGACGGGTGGCTCGGGCCAGTTCGCGAAGGTCCAGATCACCATCGAGCCGCTTGAGGTGCACGGCGAGACGATCTACGAGTTCGTCAACGCGGTGACCGGTGGTCGCGTGCCGCGCGAGTACATCCCGTCGGTGGACCAGGGCATCCAGTCCGCCATGCAGGTCGGCGTCCTCGCCGGCTATCCGACGGTCGGTGTCAAGGCGACGCTCGTCGACGGGCAGGCGCACGACGTCGACTCCTCGGAGATGGCGTTCAAGATCGCCGGCTCGATGGCGTACAAGGAGGCTGCCCGCAAGGCGAATCCGGTGCTGCTCGAGCCGCTCATGGCCGTCGAGGTGCGCACGCCCGAGGACTACATGGGCGACGTCATCGGCGACCTCAACTCCCGCCGCGGCCAGATCCAGTCGATGGAGGACGCCACCGGCGTCAAGGTCGTGCGGGCGCTCGTGCCGCTGTCGGAGATGTTCGGCTACGTCGGTGACCTGCGGTCGAAGACCTCGGGCCGTGCGGTGTACTCGATGCAGTTCGACAGCTACTCCGAGGTCCCGCGGAATGTGGCCGAGGAGATCGTCCAGAAGTCGAAGGGCGAGTAGCCACGGCGCCTCGCTCTTCCGCAGGGTGTCGAACACCACCCCGCAGCATCCCCTAACATAGTCAAGTCCCAAATCGCGAGGCCTCCCGGCCAAGCACGTGAGTCCTGAGGAGGACACCAAAGTGGCCAAGGCCAAGTTCGAGCGGACCAAGCCGCACGTCAACATCGGAACGATCGGTCACGTCGACCACGGCAAGACCACGCTGAGCGCAGCGATCTCGAAGGTCCTTGCTGACAAGTACCCGTCGGCGACCAACGTTCAGCGCGACTTCGCGACGATTGACTCGGCCCCCGAGGAGCGTCAGCGCGGTATCACGATCAACATCTCGCACATCGAGTACGAGACCCCGAAGCGCCACTACGCGCACGTCGACGCCCCCGGTCACGCTGACTACGTCAAGAACATGATCACCGGTGCGGCCCAGATGGACGGTGCGATCCTCGTGGTCGCGGCGACCGACGGCCCGATGGCGCAGACCCGCGAGCACGTGCTGCTCGCGAAGCAGGTCGGCGTGCCGTACCTGCTTGCCGCGCTCAACAAGTCCGACGCGGTCGAGGACGAAGAGATCCTGGAGCTCGTCGAGCTCGAGGTCCGCGAGCTCCTCGCGAGCCAGGGCTTCGACGAGAACGCGCCGGTCGTTCGCGTCTCGGCGCTCAAGGCGCTCGAGGGCGACGAGAAGTGGGTGCAGTCGATCGTCGACCTGATGCAGGCCGTCGACGACAACGTGCCGGACCCGGAGCGCGACCGCGACAAGCCGTTCCTCATGCCCATCGAGGACGTCTTCACCATCACCGGTCGTGGCACCGTCGTGACGGGTCGTGCCGAGCGTGGCACGCTCGCGATCAACTCCGAGGTCGAGATCGTCGGCATCCGCCCGACGCAGAAGACCACGGTCACGGGTATCGAGATGTTCCACAAGCAGCTCGACGAGGCATGGGCCGGCGAGAACTGTGGTCTGCTCCTGCGCGGCACGAAGCGCGAGGACGTCGAGCGCGGTCAGGTTGTCGTGAAGCCGGGCTCGGTCACGCCGCACACCAACTTCGAGGGCACGGCGTACATCCTGTCCAAGGACGAGGGTGGCCGTCACAACCCGTTCTACGCGAACTACCGTCCGCAGTTCTACTTCCGCACCACCGACGTCACCGGCGTCATCACCCTGCCCGAGGGCAAGGAGATGGTCATGCCCGGCGACACCACCGACATGACGGTCGAGCTCATCCAGCCGATCGCGATGGAGGAGGGCCTCGGCTTCGCCATCCGCGAGGGTGGCCGCACCGTCGGCGCCGGCAAGGTGACGAAGATCAACAAGTGAGCTGACGCTCGCTGCCAAGAGGGGTCGGACCGTGAGGTCCGGCCCCTCTTCGCGTCCCCGCCGTTCCCCATTCCCGCCGAGGGTGCGTCCACGCGCCGAGGGTGCCGGTTCGTACAAACACCCTCGACGCTTCGAGGCACCCTCGGCAGATATCCAGACGCGGACGAGTTATCCACCCACGACGAATGCGGCGGGCGCGCCCGTCGCCTGTGGATAGCCACTGGAGGTGGTCGCGTCGCCGACCAAGCTCGGGGCATGTCCAACATTCCCGTGCTCCGCAGCCGCGACCTCGTCGTCCGCGAAGGAAGTGCTCGCCGTGTTTTCGCACGAGTCCGCGGCGCTGCTGCTCGAGATGCCGATCATCGGCGAGTGGCCGACCCGTCCGCACGTCACGGTGCCGCGTGGGGGTGGGAAGTCGAGTCCGATCACGCGCCGCACCGAGCGGGCACTCCCGCCGGAGCTGCTCGCCGGGCGGAGCGCCGGTGAGGTAGTGCTGGCGGAGAAGCTACGGGAGGACGAACTGCGGGACCGAGCCCGCGCATGCCTCCGCGTCAGTTGGGCGGACGCCTGGGCGGGCACGGGCCTCGAGCGCAAACTCCTGCGCGCCGGCGTCCCCCGGCTCGTGCGCCGCGGCCCCCTCACCTTCTCGTCTCCTACCCGCTCCACCCGCTCACCCCATCCGCCGAGGGTGCGCCCAAGTGCCGAGGGTGCCGGTTTGAACACGCACCCTCGACGACAAC
>Ga0182742_1001991_pt1 | contig 24044 bp, 24 predicted proteins | sample eDN5th37CBELigMG_FD_128880 | JGI IMG/M metagenome (GOLD analysis project Ga0182742, IMG submission 128880) | Enriched Miracle-Growth compost microbial communities from Emeryville, California, USA - eDNA 5th pass 37_C BE-Lig MG (version 2)... ...
AAATTTGTTATTCCCGCAGAAAGCTTTGAAATGCTTCTTTGATTCTACTTCGCTCTGCAGCGAAAGGCGTAGCCGTTAGCTGCACTCGTTGCCGTAACGTAGAACAACTAGTTTGATTTCTAATTTACAAATCCAAATTGATCGCAAAAAACTGTACTTCTTCTATCGCTGTCTAATTTTTACCTTAATATGTGCTTTAGATAAAAATGAAAGGTTCTGTATTAATTTCTGATTGCAAAAATTCAACAGATAACTTTGCATTAGAGCATAGATGATTCATTTTCTCTGCAACACCTTTTATCATTACTTTTTCAACATGATGTCCTGGGTCTACGATATTTAATCCAATAGCTTGTGCATCTTGTGCAACATGGAAATACATATCGCCTGTGACGAATACATCGGCTCCCGATCGCTTAGCAACATGAATGTACTTGTTACCATCCCCACCGACTACGGCAACCTTTGAGATGATTGTATTTGGATCTCCTACCACTCGAACTCTCGGTACATGTAATTGAGTTTTAACATGTTCTGCAAAGCGTTCTAATGTCATTGGTTCTTTTAGCGAGCCTACTCGTCCTAATCCCATTTCATTAGTCTCAACTGCCAATGTATATAGGTCATAGGCAGGTTCCTCATATGGATGCGCATTAAGCATTGCTTTTAGCACTTTATTTTTAATGGAATGAGTGAAAACGACTTCTATTTTTTCTTCTTCCGTCTTTTCCAGTTCACCAATTTCCCCAATAAACGGTTCTGCACCTTCTAATGCCCTAAAACGACCTTGACCGTTTGTAGAGAAGCTACATGCTTCATAATTTCCTATGCCACCAGCTCCTGCCTTAGCTAAAGCCAGTCGCACCTTTTCAGCGTAATCATCCGGAACAAAAACCGCTAGTTTCATTAAATTTTCATGATATGTTTTTTCTAAAATTTGTCGATTTTCTAGTTGAAGTGCATCGGCTAGTAAATCGTTTACACCACCCTCTGCCACGTCAAGATTGGTATGAGCAGCGTAAACTGCGATATCATTTTTTATCAGCTTTTCGTATAATTTACCAGCTGGTGTATCCGTTCTTAAATTTGAAAGTTTTCGGAAAATGGGCGGGTGATGTGCAATAATTAATTCACACCCTTTTGAGATGGCTTCATCTGCAACTTGTTCATTTACATCAAGTGTAACTAATACCTTTGTTATTTCTTTATTTAACGTTCCAATAGCCAACCCAATCGGGTCATTTTCCATACATGCTAATTTTTTCGGAGACCAACTTTCAAATAATTGAATGATTTCATGACCATTAGCTTTCTTCATTATTTGATTGCCTCCTCAACAAGTTTTATCAGATGCGTCACTTCTTCTCTTTTCTTAACAATTTCATTTGTATCTTCCGCTTGTTCAATCGAAGTTAAAATTCGCTTCCAATTTTCAATTTCTTTCGACCACTTTTCAATAAAGATATCTGATTTTTTATTTAGTAAGTGGTTACCTAATAAAATTTCTTGTTCGGATAATTGCATTTCTCCACGTTGTAAGACGAGTATTTCATAAATTTTTTCATCTTCTTTTAAAATAACTTCATCTAAAATGGCCCAATGATTGCGGATCGCCCATTCTCTAATTACTTTCGCATGTATGTTAGGTTGTAATATAAGGCGTGTAACAGTATTTAATGCCTCTGGAACCTTTTCTAAGATGGATACGATTAAAGGTCCACCCATTCCAGCAATTGTAATTGTATCTACCTTATCCTGCTCTTCTATAGCTTTTAAACCATCAGCAAGTCGGACTGTAATATTCTTTTCTAAACCTTCCAATTTAACTTGTCTTATAGCAGATTCAAATGGTCCCTTTACTACCTCACCAGCTATGGCCTTTTTTACAACACCATTATGAACTAAATAACATGGTAGGTATGCGTGATCACTTCCAATATCTGCAACCACTGCACCCGTTGGAACAAAGGATGCTACTGCCTCTAATCGTTTTGATAATTTTTGTGCGTTCATGTAAGTCAAACCGCCTTTTTTTATTTCTATGTATTATTATATATAAATTGTAATGGATTGTCCTTTCAGACAATTATTTGTATATTATTTATGGCAAAAAGATAAAAAGGGCTATCTTATAAGTATAACTTATAAGATAGCCTCGTCTGTTTATAATATTATTCTAATGATGAAATATACTCAGCGATTGCTTCAGCCTCCGCTCCAGTTCTTAACCCTGGAGTCATTGGGGAACCTTCAATACCGTTTGTTAATACATCAACAATATGTTCTGCATCTAAACCAGCAATTTGAGGACCCATACCACCATGTAAGTCACCACCGTGACAAGCGATACAAGCACTTACTAATTCTTCACCGCCAGCGCCTTCAGAAGCTGTTGCACCTTCTTCACCTGCTGCGCCTTCCTCATGACCAGCAGCAATCTCTTCTTTATTTCCTGTTCCTTCTAATGACATGAAGAAAATAAGTCCGATACCGAATGCCATAATTAGAATATAAGGAATAATAGGATTGTTTTTCATTTTAGGATACCCTCCCTTTTAGTTTTAATTTTTCTACATCTACTAATATAGAATCTAGTCAACACTAATTATTGTACTGCATTATTGGAAAAACGAAAAGACCTAAACAACAACTTTTAGAAGGAATTACACAATTTCGACAATAATAGGTGCTTAATGCAAAATGTGTCTGGCAATTACTAACTTTTGAATTTCAGACGTTCCTTCGCCAATTTCTAATAATTTTGCATCTCTTAGATATCTTTCCACTTCATACTCTTTCATATACCCATAACCACCATGAATTTGTATTGCTTCATCTGCAACTTCAACTGCTATTTCTGAAGCGTAAAATTTGGCTATCGATGCTTCTTTACTAAATGGCTTTCCTTGATCTTTTAACCACGCTGCTTTATATACCATATTACGAGCCAACTCAATTTTCACGGCCATATCAGCTAGTTTAAATTGAATAGCCTGAAGCTGTGATAATGTTTTTCCAAACTGTTTTCTTTGCTTTGAGTATGCCACGGCCTTGTCAAATGCGGCTTGAGCAATCCCCACCGCCATCGCGGCAATGCCAATTCTTCCTCCATCTAAGGTAATGAGAAATTGTTTAAATCCATTTCCCTTTTTCCCTAGTAGATTCTCTTTTGGTACACTAACATTTTCTAAAATTAGCTCTGTTGTATTTGAAGCATTTAGACCCATTTTTTCGTAATTACTATTAATGGTAAATCCTTCTGAATCTGTCGGTACAATAATAGCACTAATTTCTTTAGTACCATCTATAACATCTGTAATCGCAGTTAATGCTAAATGTTTTGCAAAGCTAGCATTGGTTATAAAAACCTTGGAACCATTTATCGTATATCTGTCATCTTTTAATACTGCTGTTGTTTCAGTTCCACCAGCATCCGAGCCTGCATTCGGTTCTGTTAATCCAAATGCTCCAAAAGATTCTCCAGTACATATTGGCACTAGATATTTTTCTTTTTGTTCTTTTGTACCAAAAAGGTTGATAGGTGCTCCACCTAAAGAAATATGAGCAGAGTAAGTTATTCCTGTTGAAGCACAACCACGGCTTAATTCTTCTGTTACAATCGCAAAACTGATTGTATCCGCTCCAGCACCACCGAATTCTTCTGGAAACGGCAATCCCATAATACCCATTTCCGAAAGCTGTTTAAACACATCTACAGGAAATGTTTTTGTTCGATCTCTATCAATTGCACCAGGTACCACTACTTCATCAGTAAATTCTTTTATCATTTTATATAGCATGGTTTGCTCTTGTGATAACGAAAAGTCCATGTACACACCTCATTTCGCTTTTTTTCATCCTTGAAATATATTCGAAACGAGACAAAAAAATTAATTTAATGTGAAACTTATCTATGAAAGTTAACAAAATGAAAGAAAATTACTTATTAAAAGCATCTCACTTTAACGTAGAAATAATACTCTCATAAGCTTAAAACTTGGTTTGATGACCGGAACTGAGGATCAACTAACGGGAAGTTGAAAAAGTATGGAAAGAATGTTTTGCAGGAGCACCTACATCTGCGAAGCTTGTTTACGAGAGAGTAAATCCTTTAAAGATTAACTATAATGACATTAATTTTTTAATCAAAAAAATAACATTTTTCTTTTGGGAAAAATGTTATCATAGCCTCATTATAGATTCATGAATTGGTAACCAATGATTACAACAGCCCCTAAAATACCAGAAACTGTGAAATACATTAATTTATATTTATAACCAGTAAAGAACCATAATAAGCAATTAATTATTAAAAAAGAATATAATACAATCTGATTTTCAGGAAAATATTCAATACTTATTTTGACTGATAATCCTAATAATAATAAAGCTGATGCAATGTGTAATATTGGAGCAATCATTTCTTTTTTTCTTGAAAAACGATAAGCACTAATCATTAAGAAAATTGCAGTAATGCCTACAATAATTCCAACTATCCAAGTCATTTTTGATACTAAGAATAGCGATAGTAATAAAGCAATAACTAATATTGAAACTACCGTACATAAAATAATTTTTTTTTGCTTTTGCTTAGCTTTAATTGATTTTTTATGACTAATTTGTTCTAGCTCCAATTCCTTTCCTTCAGAATATAGAGTGATCAAAAAGTCACAATATTGTTCAGGTAGTAATTTATTTTGTTTCCAAAATAAGATTTCATTCAGAATAATTTTTTTCCTCGAATCTGCCATATGTATTATCTCCAAATTTACCAATATAATGTATGTATTTATTTTATCTTATTTTTAATACAGGTAACATGGAATTTCATAACTAACCAAAAAGCATACTGAAATAAAACAAAATGAGACGAAGTCATAGTTGACTTTGTCTCACACTGTTGACAAACGCTTTCATCCTGCGTTGCTTGTCTCGCTCATCCACACCTGACGCTGACACTTCCGGTACAGAAAAACCCGGCTGACAAGCGTTTTCAACACAGTCTGGGTAATCTTTAATCTTAAAGAAATGCCTAAAAAGACGTGTAGACAAAGTCCTGATCGACTTTGTCTACACTGTAATACCAAGATGGCTCTTTTATACTATGTCTAAATCCTACTCTAAGAAATCTTTTAGACGTTTACTTCTTGAAGGATGTCGTAGTTTTCTTAAAGCTTTAGCTTCAATTTGACGAATACGTTCACGAGTTACTCCGAATACTTTCCCTACTTCTTCAAGAGTACGTGTACGACCATCATCTAAACCAAAACGTAAACGTAAAACATTTTCTTCACGATCTGTTAATGTATCAAGTACATCTTCAAGCTGCTCTTTTAATAATTCATAGGCCGCATGATCAGATGGCGATTGAGCTTCATGATCTTCAATGAAATCTCCTAAATGAGAATCATCTTCTTCACCAATTGGTGTCTCTAATGAAACTGGCTCTTGTGCTATTTTTAGGATCTCACGAACTTTTTCAGGAGTTAAATCCATTTCTTCTCCGATTTCTTCAGGAGATGGTTCACGACCTAAATCTTGTAATAATTGTCTTTGAACACGAATTAGTTTATTAATTGTTTCGACCATGTGAACTGGAATACGAATTGTACGTGCTTGGTCTGCAATGGCGCGTGTAATTGCCTGACGAATCCACCAAGTAGCGTACGTCGAAAATTTAAATCCTTTACGGTAATCAAATTTCTCAACCGCTTTGATTAATCCCATATTTCCTTCTTGAATTAAGTCTAGGAACAACATTCCACGACCTACGTAACGTTTTGCAATCGATACAACTAATCGCAAGTTTGCTTCAGCTAAACGTTTACGCGCCTCTTCATCACCATTTTCAATACGTTCAGCAAGACGAATCTCTTCTTCTGCAGAAAGTAAATCTACGCGCCCAATTTCTTTTAGATACATACGAACAGGGTCGTTAATCTTTACGCCAGGAGGAACACTTAAGTCATTTAAATCAAACGCTTCTTCGCTCTCTTCTTGTTTTGCTAAGACTTCTTCTTCAAACTCTTCTTTTCCATCTACCTCAATGCCAAAGCTTTTTTCAATATCCTCAGCAAAGTGGAAAATTTCTTCATTTTCTAATTCAAATGGATTGAGTTTGCTTGAAATTTCTTGCATAGAAATTTCATTTGATTTTTTTGCTTTTTCTTGTAAAAGTGTTTTAACTTCATCAATCGTCTGTCCATTGACAACTTCTTTTGATTGTTCTGACTTGTCTGCCATAAAACCTTCCTCCTTCTAACAACGCAAATCGGGTTAAATTGCCGATAATGATTTCCTCAATTGAATGATTTCCTGAGCGAGTTGTAGTGCACGTTTATGTTCATGCATTTTTTCCGCTTCTTGTGAATCGTGAAGTAATTTTTTTATCTCAACTTCAATCCGATGTTTTTTTAACTGTCTTAAACAATCTGAAATTTCTGCTTCAGCCTGTTCAGGATCATGTTCTACAAGTGCTGCTTCCATTACAATTTTTCTTAAGTCTAGATCCTCAAGGATTTCTAAAAACCTCTGATAATCTGCTGAACCATGCTCTTCATAAAATCCGATTAACCTTACGAAAACAGCACTATATTCATCTCTAACAAAGGGCTCGGGATCATCACTTTTTAAAATTCTGTCTACAACATCAACATTAGTTAGCATATGCGATAAGAGTAATCGTTCTGCACGTTCTGTTGCAGTTAATGGTTTTTTTGCCTGAAATTCAACTTTTTTTATTTGCTTTAAGTTGTCTGCTCGGTTAAAATTTTTAGCATTATCAGCTTCTAATTTTCGATATTGAGCATAAATGGCTTCCTCAGAAATATTTGTTTCTAATGCAATCTGTTTTATATAAAGGTCTCGTTCAATTGGTGAAGATCGACCAACAAGTTGCTCAAGTACTTCTTGGGTAAATTGCAACACATCATTCTCAAATTGAAAGTTTTTATTTCTCCTTGCATGCATCATCATAAAAGCAATGTATGCATGAGGCTTTTCTAAAATTTGCTGTACAAATGATTCAGGACCATATTTTTTTATATATTCATCTGGATCTAGTTTTTCTGGCAATACAGCTACTTCAACTTTCAATTTTTCAGCGTATAACATTTCAGCTGCTCGTTTGGCCGCTTCCCAACCAGCATTATCACCGTCATAACAAATTAAAATTTGTTCACTCAAGCGCTTTAGCTTTGTGATGTGCTGTGGTGTTAGTGAAGTTCCCATTGTAGCCACTGCGTTATAAACGCCAGCCTGATTTGCAGCAAGTACATCCATAAAACCTTCCATCAAGATAACTTGACGTTTTTTACGAATTACGGTTCTTGCCTTGTCCAAATTAAAAAGAACTTGACTTTTATGGAATATAGGTGATTCTGGACTATTTAGATATTTTGCTTCATCGATAGAATCGATTATACGTCCAGAAAACGCTATAACTTTGCCATTTTCATCCCGAATTGGGAACATAACTCTTCCACGGAAACGATCAAAATAAGTATGGTCATTTTCTCGCTTTATAATGAGCCCGCACTCTGCCATTTCCTCTAATTCGTAGCCTTTTCTTTTTAACAGTACTGACAAGGAATCCCATGCTGGTAAAGACCAACCTATACCATTCGTTTCGATAAGTTCCTTTGTAAATCCTCTTTTTAACAAATAATTTAATGCTTGTTCGCCCTCTTCAGTATTCATCAAAAGGTGATGATAAAAATCGGCTGTAAATTCATGTGCCTCAAGCATTTTTTCTTCTTTTTTTGAATAGGCATGATTCTCTTTGGATATACTGTTGCTTTGGATATCTAAATGGATACCCACTCGATTACCTAGTTTAACTAGCGCATCTGGAAATGTAATATTCTCAATATCCATTACAAATGTGATAGCATTCCCACCGGCTCCACAACCAAAACAGTGGAAAATTTGTTTATCTTGAGACACGGAAAATGAGGGCGTGTTTTCACCGTGAAATGGACAAAGTCCAAACCAGTTTCGACCTCTTTTAGTTAGCTGCATATAATCGCTAATTACATCGACTATATCGGATTGAGAACGAATTTGTTCGATCATCTCTTCAGGTATTTTTCCGATCATTAAATCACCAACTTCAGATGCTAAATAACACAATTCGAGATAAATTTAAAAAATCCTCTATTTTCCGACAAAAAATAGTGTTTTTGCTCTAAAAATTATCTTAATAATATTTTTACCACAATTTTCTCATTATAAAACAAATAGACGAAAATTTCCACTTTTTTTAGTGAAAAAAAATACAATTTTATCGTTTTTTGAAGGTGATCTAGGAATTTCACTTTAATTATTATATTTCAGTTGTCTTTTTCCTAGTATGTACGCCCGGACGCGAAAAAACCTCCTCTCCATTAGAAGAGGTGGTTTTAAATTTTATCTATTATGTTCGATTTTATCAATGATAACGTTCGCTGTTTCTTCTACAGCTTTATTCGTTACATCAATCACTGAACACCCTATACGTTCTACAACCTTGTTAAAATGTTCGATTTCTTGCTCGATTCGAGAAGGCTTTGCATAAATAGCATCATCATTTAAACCTAAAGCGATAAGTCTTTCTTTACGAATTACATTTAGCTTTTCAGTAGAAATGACTAACCCAAAACATTTTTTGGGATCAACTAAGTATAATTCCTCTGGTGGATTAACCTCAGGTACTAGAGGTACATTTGCCACTTTATAACGTTTATGTGCTAAATATTGTGACAGCGGTGTTTTTGAAGTTCTTGATACACCGACTAAAACAACGTCTGCTAATAGTAATCCTCTTGGATCACGACCATCATCATATTTCACAGCAAATTCAACTGCCTCAATCTTCTTGAAATAATCTGCATCTAATTTATGAACAAGACCTGGTTCTTCCCTTGGTTGTTCCCCGATTTTCTCTTTAAATAATTCAATGATAGGACCCAGTAAATCGATCCATTGAATGACATCACGATTACAACTTTCGATCATGTAGTTTCGCATTTTTTCTTCTACGAGCGTGAAAACGATAATAGCATCTTGTTCTTTGGCAATTTCAACAATTTTTTCAATATGATCTATATTTTCAATATGGGGAAACTTACGAATTACAGTATTGTCAAAGTTTGGACGAAATTGAGAAACTGCTGCTTTAACTACCTGTTCCCCTGTTTCCCCTACTGAATCAGATACAACGAATACTTTTAAATTCTTCAAAATAGCACTCCTTATAAATCATGGGTTTCTGCTAATGAAATAAAGGCTTTGGTTACGCTGGTTTTTGTTAATCTCCCAACAATTTCAAGACCCTTTTCTGTCTCATTTACAACAGGAAGTGAATCGACTTGGCGTTCAATTAATTTTTTAGCAGCCCCGATTAATGAATCTGATTTTTTACAATAAACAATATTAGGCATTCTCGACATAATAATATGAACTGGTATTTTTGTCAGCTCTTGTGAACCGATACTTGTTCTTAGCAAATCTTTTCGAGATAAAACACCTTGTAGATAGGAATGATCGTCAACAACAAATAATGTACCAACATCTTCTAAGAACAATTGTACAATCGCATCGTATACCGTCATATTTTCTGACACAACGACTGGTAATGATTGATAATCTCCCACTTTCAGGTTCATCATAGATTCACTAACAGTAGTCATTGTTTTCTTTCCTGAATAGAAATATCCAACACGTGGTCTAGCATCTAGAAAACCAGCCATTGTTAAGATTGCTAAATCTGGACGTAGAGTAGCCCGAGTCAAATTTAAACGTTCTGCAATTTGCTCACCTGTGATTGGGCCATTCTCTTTAACGATCTGCAGAATCGTGTCTTGACGTTTATTGAGTTCGATTGGACTCACCCGCTTCAAATAGTGTTATACTTTTACTTAAATATTATATACTAATTTAGAAATATTTGCGAAGAAATGAATGAAAAACTACAATATTGACACACTTCGAGTGAATAGCATAAAATATCGATAGTAGTTATATAGGCAATGAGAGGACAAATAAGTATCTTTTCAAAAAAGCGAGTAGGAAATGGTGAAAGCCTACACGAAAAGAGAAACGGCACCCTTGAGCCAATTTTTCTAAAAGAGGATTGTTTGTTTAAGTTAACAACGCAGTGCGATGCGCTTAACTTCAGCCTACTAAGGTTGAAAAGAAAGCGCTTGTCAGACAAGGAACACGGAGAAAATTAACCGTAATGTTCTAGAGGTCCATGAAGATTAATTTTTGACAAGTGACGCCGTATGCAATGCGCTTTACTTCAACCGACAATCAAGCGGGGTGGAACCGCGGGTGTACTAATACGCACTCGTCCCCGGGCCAAAAAGCCCGGAGACGGGTGCTTTTATATTTTAACTAATTCAGTAAACTACTCACTGAAAAAGTTAAAGCCACAGGCAGTTGTCATAAATTTTTATCCAGTAAGAATAAAAATTTGGACTACAACGGCCAAGGCAAATTTGTTACTAATTTAGGAGGAATTAAACATGGCTCAAAAATCTATGGAAACAATCGTAAACCTTGCAAAACATCGTGGTTTTGTTTTCCCAGGCTCAGAAATTTATGGAGGTTTAGCAAATACTTGGGATTACGGTCCCCTTGGTGTTGAATTAAAAAACAACGTAAAAAAAGCTTGGTGGTTAAAATTCGTTCAAGAATCGGAATATAATGTGGGACTTGATGCAGCAATCCTTATGAACCCTCGTACATGGGTGGCATCTGGTCACGTTGGGAACTTCAACGATCCAATGATTGACTGTAAATCATGTAAAGCTCGTCATCGTGCTGACAAATTAATCGAAGAAGCTTCACTAGAAAAAACAGGTAAGGAAATTATCGTTGACGGTATGAGCTTTGACCAAATGAAAGCAAAAATGGAAGAGCTATCTGTTACTTGTCCTGAATGTGGTGCAAACGATTTTACAGAAATTCGTCAATTCAATTTAATGTTCAAAACATTCCAAGGTGTTACAGAAAGCTCTACTAACGAAATCTTCCTTCGTCCAGAAACAGCACAAGGGATTTTCGTAAACTTTAAAAATGTACAACGTTCTATGCGTAAACGTACTCCTTTTGGTATTGCTCAAATCGGTAAATCATTCCGTAACGAAATTACACCAGGTAACTTCACTTTCCGCACACGTGAATTTGAACAAATGGAACTTGAATTCTTCTGTAAACCAGGCGAAGACCTTGAGTGGCAACAATATTGGAAAGAATTCTGCAAAAACTGGTTACTAAATTTAGGAATGAAAGAAGATAGCATGCGTCTACGTGACCACGAAGAAGATGAGTTATCTCACTACTCTAATGCAACAACTGATATCGAATTCCGCTTCCCATTTGGTTGGGGTGAATTATGGGGTATCGCTGACCGTACTGATTACGATTTAAAACAACATATGGAACACTCAGGTGAAGATTTCACTTATATCGATCCAATTACAAATGAACGATATGTACCATATTGTATCGAACCATCACTTGGTGCAGACCGAGTAACATTAGCCTTTTTATGTGACGCTTACGATGAAGAAGAACTAGAAGGTGGCGATTCTCGTACAGTTTTACGCTTCCACCCAGCTTTAGCACCATTCAAAGCTGCTGTTTTACCATTATCAAAAAAATTAGCAGACGAAGCAGGCGAAGTATGGGCTGAGTTACGCAAATCATTCCCTGTGGATTATGATGAATCTCAATCAATCGGTAAACGTTACCGTCGTCAGGATGAAATCGGAACACCATTCTGTATCACTTACGATTTCGATTCAAAAGAAGATGGCCAAGTAACAGTTCGCCACCGTGACAGTATGGAACAAACTCGTATGCCGATTACAGAAGTAAAAGCATATATCGAAAAACACCTGCAATTCTAAGAGGTTATTTAGATTATGAAATTCTGCGCCGAAAGCTTGCGACAGGCGCACATGATTATCTAAACAACTGAAATACCCAAAAAGAACTTATTTCATTTTATTGAAATAAGTTCTTTTTTGTTTTGTATAGTTTTTCGAATCTATATACTCTCGATAAATTAAAATCACATTCCTACCCTAAAAAATAGTGTAAGTATGTGACAATTTTTTCGTTCATTTTGGTCAATTTGTTCATTTTTATACTGTATTATCAGAAAATTTAAATTATAATAAAGTTAAAATAATGGAGGTGGAATTGATGTTCCTTCATACTTTATTTAAACAACCCAAGCAAGAAATACTAGAAATTTCCGCAGCAGAAAAGCTTTTAATCCTTGTACGTGAATTATTAAATAAAGAATTACCTGATCATCAAGCACATCATCATATTTTATTGACAGCTAATACCAAACTTGAATTTCTAAATGAATCGGTAAGAATTCATCGCAGTCTAGTAAACCATCATATGAATTTAGGTCAATATCACACACAAGTTATCGAACCACTGAGAAAACAAGTAAGTGATTTGCAGGCTTTAGTTGATGGCTATATGGAGCTTAATATTGATGTCAAACAAATGAATCATCGATTACACTTCCACTATGACCAAATCAATTATCTACACGAGAATTATAGACTTTACTGTGATGGTCGTTTTGCTACCCATTCAATCAATGCATTTTGGCAAGCAGTGAAAGAGGATGTATTAGACATTATTAGAAAAATATTATAACAATTAATCTGTAGGCTCCTCATTATTTGATCTTCTCGTCAATAATGGGGTTCTTTCTAATTGTTCAATAAATGAACGAGATTTTAGCCGGATTCCCGTTTGTTCCTCATAAATTGTCGTAACAATTTTTTTGATAAACTGTTTTGTTCCTTTTTTCAGCTGTAACTTCCCTATCTGATCAATTGGTACATTAAAAAACATACGTATTAATTTTAATTGAGTAGGAGATAGACGGATGATATAGGGATCTTGATGGAAGCAACGATGACATAAAAATCCACCTTGAGAAAAGGAAAAGGCAAACTCCCCCTCAAAAGAACCACATGATGCACAGGCATTTAAAATAGGTTGAACTCCTGTGTAGGGCAACAATTTCCAATCTACGAATAAACTAATGGCTTCTGGATCATGCTCTTCTTCAATCGCATTGAGTGCTTGTAGTAACACCTCAAATGCAAATGGTTCGGGCCCCTCATCTACTAGTCTATCAACAAGCTCTACAATATAACTTGCATATGCAGTAGCCATAATATCAGTTTGAACGTGACGCATCGATGCTAGGTGCTCACCTTGTTGTAATGTTCCCATCCCTGTTGTTCTTTGCACCATATAAATGCCATGCATAAACGTTTGGGTAACACCTGCTAAACGGCTCGTGGGCTTTTTTGCGCCCCTCGCCATTACCGTTACTTTTCCTGCTTCTCTTGTCATTAATGTAACAATTTTATTTGACTCTCCATAAGCCCGAGATTTTAAAACAATGCCTTCCCATTTATTTAACATACGGGCACTGCACTTCCTTCAACATTTACTTTTGTTTTATTATACATGACAGATTACGCTATCCCTTGCTTGTTACTTAATATTTTCATTTCAACTACTAGCAAAAAAACTGCCTTTTTCAAAACTCATACAACCTTTATAAATATAGAAAGACAAGCGTAATTTATACAGCTTGTCTTCAAAAATTATTTAATATTCATCTTCTCGATAACCAAAGTCTCGTAAATGAGTCGATTTGTTTCTCCAATCCTTTTGAACTTTTACCCAAAGCTCCAAAAAGACTTTAGAACCAAGTAGCATTTCAATATCCTTACGAGCCTCTGTACCCACAGTTTTCAGTAAAGCACCGCGCTTCCCAATGACAATGCCCTTTTGAGAATCTCGCTCCACCATGATTGTCGCTTGGACGCGAATCATATTTTCATTTTCATCATCACGCTTAATTCTGTCTATAACCACAGCAATTGAATGAGGAATTTCTTCCCTTGTTAAATGAAGTACTTTTTCACGTATTAACTCCGAAATAATAAATCTTTCCGGGTGATCTGTTACTTGGTCTGCTGGATAATATTGTGGCCCTTCAGGTAAATACGTTTCAATCGTTGTTAATAATTGATCTACATTATTTCCTTGTAATGCAGAAATAGGGACAATCTCAGCAAATGGGAATTTCCCTTTGTACGACTCAATAATTTCTACTAACTCTTCCGGATGAATTTGGTCGATTTTATTCACAACTAGAAATACAGGTGTTTTTGTACCTTCTAGAAGTTCTAAAATGAACTCATCGCCTTTTCCTAGGCCTTGTTCAGCATTCACCATAAACATTATAATGTCGACTTCACGTAAAGTATTTTTTGATACTTTAATCATGAATTCGCCTAATTTATGTTTTGGTTTATGGATACCAGGTGTATCAATGAATATCATTTGGGACTCTTCTCGAGTTAATACACCTTGAATTTTATTTCTTGTTGTTTGTGGTTTATCTGACATAATGGCAATTTTCTGACCGATTACTCGGTTTAGGAAAGTTGATTTCCCTACGTTTGGTCTTCCAATTATTGAGATAAATCCTGATTTATAACTTTTCGTTTCCTTCATATTCTAAATCCTCCGGTGTAAAGGCGCCGGGCAATAGCTCAGCAACTGTCGTTTGTTGTAAATCTCCATTAAGGTTTGTTAAATATACTGGCATATCTGGTGCACAGAATTCTGAAATCACTTGTCTACATGCACCACAAGGTGAACACGGACCTTGTGTATCGCCTACTACTGCAATTGCTTTAAACTTTTTAACGCCTTCAGAAACAGCTTTAAAAATAGCTGTTCTCTCTGCACAGTTTGTTAAGCCAAAGCTTGAATTTTCAATATTACAGCCTTGATATACCTTACCATCTTCCGAAAGTAATGCAGCACCAACTGGGAATTTTGAGTATGGTACATATGCATTTTTTCTCGCAACTTTTGACTGTTCAATTAATTCCTTCATATCTACTGTCATTATATCCTCTCCCCTTCTAAAACATTATTTATTTTTACCATTATTTTTTCTAGCGGTAACTTAAACAATAACATTGTACTAATTTTTGGATGCCTAGTTAAAATTAAACCATTTTGGTAGAAAAATAAGTAATCCGATTATAACACTTGCAAGCGCAAAAACAAGTACTGCACCTGCTGCTACATCCTTTGCTTGTTTTGCGAGAGGATGAATGTCAGGAGATGCTAAGTTTACTACACTTTCAATCGCCGTATTAATCATCTCAGCCCCAATAACTAGTGCAATGGTCAAAGTGAGGATTAGCCACTCCGTAACCGTTAGTCCTGTTAAGAATCCCGCGATGAGAACAACAACCGCACAAAAAATATGAATGCGCATATTTTGTTCTTTTAAAGATGTCCATATGCCATAAAAAGCAAACCCAAAGGATTTGAATAATTTATGGAAATCCATTTTAATCACGACCTAAGCCAAAGGACGATAAAATTTCATCTTGTTTCCCAAACATTACTTTTTCATCTTCCTCTGTCATATGATCATATCCTAATAAGTGTAAAAATCCATGTACTGCTAAAAATCCTAATTCTCTTTCAAAAGAATGACCAAAATCAGCAGCTTGTTCTTTGGTACGATCCGTTGAAATAATAATGTCTCCTAAAATTCTCGGCATCTCTATCCCAACAATTTCTACTTCGCCTTCTCCTAATTCTTCTAGAGCAAAAGAAATTACATCTGTCGGTTGATCTTTGTCTCGGTATTCACGATTGATTTCATGAATTTTTTCATTGGTTACAAATGTGATGGATACTTCACTACCATCTTCTATATTTAAATACGTAGCGGCATGTTGTAGTAATTTCTCTACTAATTCAATATGTTGTTCTTTTACTTCATTTGTTTCATCTAAAAAGTCAATATTAAGCATTGGTGCCTCCTATAATTATCCTTCTTTTGGGTATTCAATTCTTGAATGGAAAATACCATTTAATGTCTCACATAATACCTTTTCGATTGTCTTCAATTCCTTAATCGAGACATCACATTCATCAAATTGATGTTCTTGTACACGGCTCTGAATAATAGAATGTACAAGCTGTTGAATTTTTTCCGGATTAGGCTGTTTCATTGAACGTACTGCAGCCTCGACACTATCTGCGATACTTATAACAGCTGCCTCTTTTGTTTGTGGTTTTGGACCCGGATAACTAAAGACATTCTCATCTACATCATCACTTACTTCTTTTGCTTTATGTAAGAAGAATTTTAAAGTGCTTGTACCATGATGTTGTTGTGCAATCTCTATAATTTCCTTCGGCATTTTATGTTTCTCTAATAACTTCGCTCCGTCTGTTGTATGTGAAATAATAATTTCAGCACTTCGCTCAGGCGGTAATGAGTCATGTGGATTGATACCAGACATTTGGTTTTCAATGAAAAAGGCAGGTCTTCTTGTCTTCCCTATATCATGGTAATAACAACCTACTCTAGCAAGTAATCCATCAGCCCCTATTTCTTCACATGCAGCCTCAGCAAGATTTGCTACCATTACACTATGATGATATGTTCCTGGTGTTTCCGTTAATAATTTTTTCAACAATGGATGATTTGGATTGGACAATTCGATTAATCTCATTGTCGACAAAATTCCAAATGCTGATTCAAAGAACGGTAATAATCCCATTGTTAAAGCACCCGATAAGATTCCAGAGGCTATCCCTGCGATCGCGTAAAATAATAATTCAAACACATCGTAATTCGATTGTGACATTAGTAAGTAAAAAGCAATAAATGCTAAGTTGAAAATTGAAACAATTCCACATGCTTTTAATAGGTGAGATCTTTTTTCCATACTTTTCATAAAGTATACACTTGAAAGCCCTCCTAAAACGACATATAGAACCGTATCCATCTGCAGAACTGCGGAATAGCCTTCATGGAAAATGACACCTGCTGAAGTTGCAGTTAAAATGGTTACTAAAATGGCAGCTCTTTCACTTGCTAAAAGTCTTACAAGCATTGTCGCAAGTGCCGTCGGATATAAAAACGCTATGGTTGCATCAAACTGACCAGATAGTAAACTAATTACTTTCATAAGAATAATCGCAAATGAGTAAACAATAGCTGTCACAAACAGTGCCTTTCGTCTTTTTTCAAGTTCCAACTTAGAAAGACTAAATAATATATACATAAAGCTCATTTGAACAATAATAAGAATTGTTAATCCTAATACAGGTTTTGTTGATGTTTGATTGTTTAATAATCCAAGAAGCTCTAATTGTCTATAGACTTCTCTATCAATGAGCTCGCCTTCTTGAACAATAATTTGACCTTGTAGAATTCGAGTTGGTTCTACTTCTTCACGTGCCTGAAGTATTAACTCCTCAGTAGCTACTTCATCTAAAACTTCCGTTTCCAATATAGCAGCTCTACCAATAATAATTAGCGCACTTTGAATATTCTCATGAATGGAACTTTGCTGTCTGATTTTCGTTTCAATGTCTGAACGTGCTAATCCCACATTTTCTGTACGTATGGGTTCTCCCAGAATGGATTTAATTTCTTTTAATAGAAAAGGTTCAGCAACATTTAAATCAGCATCTGTTGCTGTTAATAAGGATTGCAATTGACTATTTGTAAAGATTAATAGTGATTGACTATCCGTTATATCTTTTAATTTCCCACGCAATTGTTCAATTTGACTTTCGATAGGAACTGCCTCTTCGTTTTTCATTGTTTTTTCTCTGACGTCTTGTACAATATCGAAGATAGATGATACTAGAGAAGCACGATGTTCTGCTGTCTCTTTGTTGAACGTATAAACCGGTTCAACAGAACTTTCTGCTTGATCACGTTCTTGTTCTGTTTTCACGGTATCTTCTACCGTTTTAACTGCGCGTATTGTATCTGGTGCTAGTTGGAAAGCCTGTATATCATATGTAGTACTACGTATATTGCCGAGCATTAAAAAGAATTGTAGAAACCCTGTAATTAATAAAATAGCTATTAATAAAGTTCGAAAACTAATCATGTTCAGTAATTTATTTAAGTGCTTTTCCACTTCGAGCACCCCCAAATGTCTATATGTACTAGTTTACCAATTTCTGAATATAATTTCATGAAATGTTACTAAAAAATAAAAAATGTGCACGAGGAACGTACACATTTTAACAATTATGCGTTGTGTATACAATTTTTTCCTGCTACTATAACTCTTGTTCTGAGTAACTTTGAATAATTTTAGCTACTAATGGATGACGAACTACATCACCTGCTTCAAGGATTTGAAAATGTATATCTTTTACATATTTTAAAGTACGCTCTGCGATAATTAAACCCGATTCTGTATTTTTTGGTAAGTCAATTTGAGTCTTGTCTCCCGTAATGACCATTTTAGAGCCAAATCCTAATCGAGTTAAAAACATTTTCATTTGCTGGTGTGTTGTATTTTGAGCTTCATCTAATATAACAAAAGCATCATCTAAAGTTCGACCACGCATATATGCAAGTGGTGCGATTTCTATTGTTCCTCGTTCAATTAACCTTTGAGTTTGTTCTTGTCCGTATATATCATGTAATGCATCATAAAGCGGTCTTAAATAAGGATCAACCTTCTCTTTTAAGTCACCTGGTAAGAAACCTAATGATTCCCCTGCTTCAACAGCTGGTCTTGTTAAAATGATACGCTTAACATGCCCATTTTTTAAGGCTTGTGTTGCCATGACTACGGCGATATAAGTTTTTCCTGTACCTGCAGGACCAATTCCGAACACGAGATCCCGATGACGAATCGCTTTTATGTACTCTCGTTGTCCAATTGTTTTTGCACGAATTGGCTTCCCTTTATAATTTCTCGCTATTTCTTCTTCATACAACTCTGCAAAATATTCAATTGTCCCTTTATTCACCATTTCGATTGCTGTAGCCACATCACGCAAATCAATATTGACTCCTTTACGAATTACTTTTAAAAGAGCCTGTATTAAATCTTTAGCATGTTGTTTTTGTGGCTCGCTACCTGCAATTTGAATCACTTCACCACGCGTAATGATTTGCACGTGAAATGTTTCTTCAATCAGTTTCAAATTAGCATCTGACATTCCAAGTAGCATAACTGCTTCATTTGGATTTTCAACTTGTAATTCTGATAATTGTTCTGCCATAAATCAATCTCCTTGGTCAATTGGGTAGTTTTTTGCAATATTCTCATTTACCAAAAATAGGACTTTCCCTTTCACTTTATCATCATCGAATGAAACGTGCAAAATGTTTTCCTTTTTTATAATAGTTTTGGGAGGTAAAGATTTTAATATTTTTTCGTGCAATAGTGGCAAAATAAACGACTCGATTTGCTCTTCTGAGATTTCTTCCGTAACAGTGATGTACTTTTGAGTCTTTTTGATTTCTATAAATCTTGAAAGCCATTCCGGTAAATCGACCTTTTGAAACGATTTTCCTTGCTCCTTTTCATCATTTATTTTGAAATCAAATGTCCATTCTCTACTACTTGCCGAAACTAATTGAACTTTCTTTGGAATAGAAAATTCAGTTTCTAGCCAGTAATCAGCATATACTTCTCCGGAAGCACCTACTACAACCGATTTGTCTCCAACTGTTATTACACCTGATACCAGTGTATCCCCTTTATATACTGTTGTATTCGGTAAAACACGACGTTCACCACTAGAAATCTCAAAATGTGTGATGACTCCACTTTTTGTGGCAATTAAGTGATTCTTTTTAATTGTCGTAGTATTATCCTTATTATCGGTTATTGGGGCAAGCTGGGGGACAATTGTCATGCTACTTCCTGTTTTTAATATATGCACCCAAGATAGATCTCTTAACTGCTCCATTATTGTTTGACGGATTTCAAAGTCAGATTGCACACTTCCTTTCAATTTAGGTTTGTCTAAGGAAAGTTTCTCCTTTATAACATTTTCAACAGCAACTCGAAGTTCAGGAGTTTCTGCTTGAACATCCACATCCCAAACAAATTGCGAGGAAATAATGGGAATTAGTATCAGTAGAAGTAAACCAATTGCAGTCCAGCTATTCTTTTGAAAAATTCGAGATTCCTGTAAATATTGAACTTTCACTTTGACATGATATTTTTTTCTTATTTCTCGAACAATTTTCAAATCTTTTCTTACCATTTCAAATCGTATTTCATTATCATGATGTTTAAGATTTTTTATCTTTACACCTTTTGAATGTAAATTTTGTATAAAGGCATGGGCTCCATTGGATCGGTTCAAACGAATTTCAACAGGACGATTATCAAATTTTTTCATAATCATTCACCTGTCTTTTCATTTCAATGGATAACAAGTTTTCTACATGTATTATAAATTCTACCTCTTTTAATACATCTATATGTACACGATTTGCTTTTATTAAAATTAAAAAATCTTCATATATAAATGAACAATGGCGTTCTGAAGCTTCTAAAAATTTATAAGTTCCAATTAAACGAAGCTGGCTACTATTTACTATTTCTATTAATGGGTCTGCTTGGAATAATTTTTTCAATTAAAATGCCCCCCTTTCGCAAAAGTATATGCTTTAAAAAAGGGGGGCATGTATAAAATTCTATAAAACTACCCTTAATGACAAGTGTTTCATTTAAAATTTCGTTTTTTGACCAAAACTTAATTCATTTATTTAATTTAACGATGCTGTTTCGCTCTTGGAGGTCCAAGAATTTCTGTTGTTATTATTGCATTGACTAAAGCCTCTCTTGTTGTAGGTACGAGTTTTCCAATTTCACCTTGTTTAATTTCATCAGCTTTCGGTTCTTTCAACGGAATCGATGAACTACGATTGGATGAGCGCTTTTCATCAAATACAGGTCGTCGTGATTCAATTTTCTTTTCTACGACCTCTTTCACCTTATCAGGTACCTGTTGGCTCTCTATGGGCTTCTCTAATGCATTAGGTTGCACTTTTTCATTTAGTTGCTGAAAAACTTCACTAGCGAAGTCCTCTAGAGATTTTCTTGCTTCCGTCTTATTCGGTAAATCAAACATTGTTGTCGGCTTATTATTAAAAGGCGGCATTGGCTTTTGTTCTTGATTTTTCTTTTTTACTCCATTTATGACGGAACTAATAATGAATAGTACCACCATCATAATGAGCCCTTCCATCTATTCACCACTTCCTTCTTGAGGTGTGAATTTGAACTATTTTTGATTTGAATCAGGTTTATCTGACGTTACTTTCGCGATAGAATCTCTCATCGACGTATCTGCTTGGAGATTTTTATAGTTCATGTAATCCATAATTCCAAAATTGCCATTTCGTAATGCTTCGGCCATTGCTAAAGGTACTTCTGCTTCAGCTTCTACCACTTTTGCTTTCATTTCTTGTACTTTTGCTACCATTTCTTGTTCATTTGCTACGGCCATTGCTCTGCGTTCTTCTGCTTTTGCTTGTGCAATATTTTTATCTGCTTGAGCCTGTTCAATTTGTAATTCGGCTCCAATATTCTTACCTATATCAACATCCGCGATATCAATGGATAAGATTTCAAACGCAGTACCAGAATCTAAACCTTTTGATAATACTGTTTGAGAAATTAAATCTGGGTTTTCTAACACTTTTGAATGACTCTCAGAAGAACCAATTGTAGAGACAATCCCTTCCCCTACTCGGGCAATAATTGTATCTTCTCCTGCACCACCGACTAAACGATCTAAGTTAGCACGAACTGTAATTCTTGCTTTTGCTTTTACCTCGATCCCATTAATAGCCACACCAGCAATAAAAGGTGTCTCAATTACTTTAGGATTTACAGACATTTGTACTGCCTCTAAAACGTCACGGCCCGCTAAATCAATAGCTGCTGCTCGTTCAAATGATAGCTCAATATTCGCACGTTGAGCTGCGATTAACGCATTAACAACACGGTCTACATTACCACCAGCTAAATAATGAGACTCTAATTGATTTATTGAAACGTCTAGTCCTGCTTTATGTGCTTTAATTAGGGGATTTACAATTCGAGCAGGTATTACTCGACGTAATCTCATCCCAATTAATGTAAAGATACTTACACGTACTCCCGCTGCAATAGCACTAATCCATAGTGCGACTGGCACGATAGTTAAAATAACTGCTAATACAATAATAATTAAAACAATTGTTACAATTAAACTAATGGCCGCTGCATCAAATATCATACTTCTTCCACTCCTTTTTTCGTTTCTCTCACAACAATTCGTGAGCCTTCAACTTGAATAATTTCTACTTTCCGATTGGCTTCAATATAGCTACCTTCTGAAACCACGTCAATTCTCTCATTACCAACTACGATTGTTCCAGCTGGTCGAAGAGGAGTAATCGAATCACCTATTTTACCTAATAAGTCAATCCGATTAACATTAGAGACATACCCTTCTTCTGTCGTCGTTGCATCCCTTAGGATCAACTTATTAAATACATGAAGATTTTTACCAAAGAATTTCATTACGATCACCATTCCTATTATTGCAATAAACACAGCGATTAAAATCGAATATGCCATATGCACCACACTCTCTCCAGCAAATAATAAACTGATAATCATAAGTGCTCCACCAATTATGCCAACAATCCCTCCTGGAACAAACAACTCGGCTACAAGTAGTGCAAATCCAATGATAAAGACTAACACTGATTCATACCCTGCAAAACCTGCAACTGTATGACCAAAGAAGAATAACCCAAATGAGGATAGACCAATGAGCCCTGGAATACCGAATCCAGGAGAAAACATTTCCATTACTAACCCAAAGCAGCCAATCGTTAACAAAAGAGTAACTACAATTGGATTTGTGATAAAGCGTGCCAGTTTTTCTAAGAAAGTTGGTTCGATTGAAACCACTTCATTCTGAGTTAGGTTAAGTTTTTCTAGTAGTTCATTTAAATTGGCAACAGTACCATTTGAATAATTAACTTCTAAAGCTTCTTGTGCAGATAATGTTAAGAGTTTCCCTTCAGGTGCGCGATAATCTGGCAAATGCACTGAACTATCTGCCATAGCACGTGCAAAAATAGGTTTTTTATTTTTAGCCTCAGCTGCTGCTTCCATTGCTGCTATCCAAGCACTATTACGCTTTTCATCTGCTGCATTCCCCACTCCATCAATAATTGCTGCTGCACCTATTGTGGCGTTTGGTACCATATAAATTTCGTCTGCATGTAAAGCGATGTAGGCTCCTGCTGATAACGCTTTCGAATTTATAAAGGCTATAACCTCGACGGGAGAGCTATCTATTATTTTGCCAATCTCTTCAGCTGATGTCACATAACCACCTGGCGTATGTATTTCTAAAATAATGGTTTTAGCTCCTTCTTCAGCAGCCTCTTTGAAAGCTCTACCAAGAAAGCTTTTTAATCCATCATCTACTTCATCTTCTAGCGCCACATGATATACCTTTCCACTGGCTACTACGGAAAGACTCGGTAGAAGTAAGGAAAATGAAACTAGATATAAAAGGAGCCAACTAAATGCTTTTGTTTTTCTCATCTCTATCCTCCTTTTTATTGATTTATACGTATGAAACTTAAAGTAATGTTTTACACTTATCTTTACGGTTCAATGACAAGAAGGTTTCAAAAAAAATAAATATATTTTTAAAAATTAAAGTCATTAAATTATAGTGTCAAAATTTTTTAACCCTTATCATGTTAATGAATAAAAATAATCTGATTTACAAAGTTGATCTGTCCCAACACCATAAATAAAACATCAAATATTGCCCATAAATCTTTAGGCTATTTTTCGAAGAATTTGGAGCAAATGCAAAATACCCTAGTATTTGTCGAAACAAATACTAGGGTATATCAGTTTTCACCTTTGATCAATCATAAAATTGCGTGTTATTAACGTAGGGATTTGTTAGGAAATTACCACTTACGTTTACGTGCAGCTTCTGATTTCTTTTTACGTTTTACGCTTGGTTTTTCGTAAAATTCGCGTTTTCTTACTTCTTGAATAGTACCACTTTTAGATACAGTACGTTTGAAGCGGCGAAGAGCATCTTCAAGCGATTCGTTTTTTCTAACGACAGTTTTTGACATCTCTCTTTCCCTCCCTCCGAACACACGTCAA
>Ga0182742_1001992_pt1 | contig 24044 bp, 23 predicted proteins | sample eDN5th37CBELigMG_FD_128880 | JGI IMG/M metagenome (GOLD analysis project Ga0182742, IMG submission 128880) | Enriched Miracle-Growth compost microbial communities from Emeryville, California, USA - eDNA 5th pass 37_C BE-Lig MG (version 2)... ...
CCGAAGCCACCACCGAAGTCACCACCACCAAAACCTTGGTTTGGATCAGTATGGCCAAATTGATCATAGTGAGCACGTTTCTGATCATCACTTAATGTTTCATAAGCTTCTTTTACTTCTTTAAATTTTTCATCAGCATCAGGCTCTTTATTAATATCTGGATGATATTTTTTTGAGAGCTTACGATACGCTTTCTTTATCTCATCTTTAGATGCCTCTTTACTGACACCAAGAACCTCATAATAATCACGTTTACTCATTTTTAGAACACTCCCGATTCTTTTCACATAAAGGTAATTTTACCATTCACAGCTCAAAGAGTGCAATATATATCCATCCACACTTTAAACTAAACCATCATCAAAACGAATAAAAAGTCAAAGCCAAGAAGGACCTGACTTTGACTTTTTGATTGCTAATGCTTATTTTTTATCGTCTACTTCTTCGAATTCAGCATCTACAACATTGTCTTTATAAGCTTGACCTTCTTGGCCTTGAGCTGCTTGCTGTGCCTGTGCAGCTTGCTCATAAAGTTTCATCGTCAAGTTTTGAACGATTTCTTGTAATGCATCCTTCTTGCTACGGATTTCTTCAAGATCATTTTTCTCGATAGCCGCTTTTAACTCATCTTTCGCTTCATTCGCTTTCGTAACTTCGGCTTCTTCTACTTTGCCTTCAAGATCCTTAAGCGTCTTTTCAGTAGTAAAGACTAACTGATCTGCTTCATTGCGAAGATCAACTTCTTCTTTACGCTTTTTGTCAGCTTCCGCATTTTCTTCTGCTTCACGTACCATTTTATCAATTTCTTCATCTGATAAGCCAGTAGAAGATTTAATTGTGATAGCTTGTTCTTTGTTTGTGCCTAAATCTTTCGCACGAACATTGACAATTCCGTTCTTGTCGATATCAAAGCTTACCTCGATTTGAGGCACACCACGTGGAGCTGGTGGGATATCAGTCAATTGGAAGCGACCTAATGTTTTGTTGTCTGCTGCCATCGGGCGTTCCCCTTGAAGAACATGGATATCAACAGCTGTTTGACTGTCTGCAGCAGTTGAGAATACTTGAGATTTAGATGTTGGAATTGTAGTATTGCGATCAATCAATTTTGTAAATACGCCACCCATTGTTTCGATACCAAGTGACAGTGGTGTAACGTCAAGAAGGACAACATCTTTTACATCCCCAGTGATAACTCCACCTTGAATTGCCGCACCCATTGCAACAACTTCATCTGGATTTACTCCCTTATGAGGTTCTTTTCCAGTTTCTTTCTTAATCGCTTCTTGTACTGCCGGAATACGAGTGGAACCACCAACAAGGATTACTTTATCAATCTCTGATGCACTTAATCCTGCATCGCGTAACGCTTGACGAGTTGGGCCCATTGTACGTTCAACAAGATCAGAAGAAAGTTCTTCGAATTTCGCACGTGTTAGGTTTACTTCTAAGTGAAGTGGACCAGCCTCTCCTGCAGTGATAAATGGCAAGGAAATTTGTGTCGATGTTACACCAGATAAATCTTTCTTTGCTTTTTCTGCCGCATCTTTTAAACGTTGGCCTGCCATTTTATCTTGTGATAAATCAATTCCGTTTTCTTTTTTAAATTCAGCTACTAAATAATCGATGATGACCTGGTCAAAGTCGTCTCCACCAAGACGATTGTCTCCAGCTGTTGACTTAACTTCAAATACACCGTCACCTAATTCTAGGATTGAAACGTCAAACGTTCCACCACCAAGGTCATAGACAAGAATGGTTTGGTCTTCTTCCATTTTATCAAGACCGTAAGCAAGTGCTGCAGCTGTAGGTTCGTTGATAATACGCTCTACTTCAAGGCCTGCAATTTTACCAGCATCTTTCGTTGCTTGACGCTCTGCATCATTGAAATAAGCAGGTACAGTAACTACAGCCTTTGTTACAGGTTCACCTAAATAATCTTCTGCATAAGATTTCAAATGTTGAAGAATAATAGCTGATACTTCTTGAGGTGTATATTTTTTCCCTTCGATCTCAACAGTATGAGATGTTCCCATATGACGCTTAATGGACATAATCGTGTTAGGGTTTGTGATGCTTTGACGTTTTGCGACTTCCCCTACCTGGCGTTCACCGTTTTTAAAAGCAACAACAGATGGAGTCGTTCTGTTCCCTTCTGGATTCGGGACAACCTTTGGTTCTCCCCCTTCTAACACGGAAACACAAGAGTTTGTTGTTCCTAAGTCAATTCCAATAACTTTACTCATGGAATATTACCTCCCCACTAATATGTATACAAACTATTGATTTACTTTTACCATTGACGGACGGATTACACGGTCCTTCAAGATGTATCCTTTTTGCAATTCTGCTACAACAATGTTCGAACCATAGTTTTCGTCATTGTCTTGCATCACCGCTTGGTGTCGATGTGGATCAAATTCTTGACCTACTGCTTCAATTTGCTCAACACCTTCATTTTTAAGAGCAGTTAGCAAACCCTGATAAACCATTTCCATTCCTTTTTGAAGGGATTTGGCTTGTTCATTATCTACTTCCATTTGCATTGCTCTTTCAAAATTATCAAGCGCCGGTAATAATTCTGTTACTAAACTTTGAGCTCGGTACTTTGCACTTGCTTCAAGGTCTAATCTTGAACGGCGACGGAAATTATCAAAATCAGCTTGAAGTCGTAAATAACGATTCTCCGTTTCCTCAAGCTTCGCTTCTAATTCAGTTATTTTAGCTAAGTTCGCTTCTTCTAGTGACTCTTCTGAAGAGGAACCTTGATTCGTTTCGTCCGTTTGTTCTTCAGCAAAAACTACTTCAACAACTTCCTCTTGCTGAGTTTCTTCGGACTGATCCATTTCTGGTGCGATGTTGTTTTTCTCTTCCATGTTCAAACTCACCTCCCTTAAAGGAAATCTAAAGCAAAGGCCAAAGGCTTCGCTCTAGTACTGGTCAGATTAGGGCCAGTTCTTCTATTTTTTGAACACTTTTTAACATGTTAAGGGATGACCCTGAACGGATGCAGTTCCACCCTTAACAATATTTCCATGCTCATGTGTTTTGATACAGATTCGTTAATACCTTTGATAAATCTGCACTAATAAAGTCAAGTAGGCTAATTACCCTCGAATATTCCATCCGAGTAGGTCCAAGAACTGCTATGGTCCCTAGCTGTTCGTCTCCAATTGAATAGGTTGCTGTAATCAAACTACAATCATCCATTGCCGAGTTATTATTTTCTCTACCGATTTTCACATTAATCCCCTTAGGGTTTTTTCGAATAATCTGGGAAATCCCATCCTCTTGCTCAATCATCGTCATGAGATTTCGAATCTTGTCAATATCATTAAACTCTGGTTGGTTTAACATATTGGTTTTACCGCCAAAAAAGACTTTTTCACTTGCTGGAATCGATAGCGTTTCAGATAAAGACCCCATCAAGACATCATAACTTTTTATATGCTGTCTTAGTATTGAGGCAACCTCTTTGTAAATACGCGTATTTAAATCCACAAGCGGAATACCTGAAAGACGCTCATTCAGGATATTCACCATTTTTTCGACGTCCCCAGGATCAACACTAGCAGGAAAATGGAATGTACGATTCTCGACATGACCAGTATCAGTAACAATAATAGCAATCGCAGTATCCTGATTCAACGGAATAATTTGTAGTTTCTTAAGTTTATTTTCGTTAACCGTTGGACCTAACACAATCGAGGTATAACTCGTTAATTCCGATAGAATCCTTGCTGACTTTTGAACGATCTTTTCTAGCTCATAAATTTGTTCAGCAAAAATTGATCTAACGGTTTGGATTTCCGACCGATTCAACTTTTGTGGTAACAATAAATGGTCGACATAGTATCGATACCCCTTCTCGGAAGGAACCCTCCCTGATGAAGTGTGTGTTTTCTCAATAAAACCGAGCTCTTCCAAATCGGCCATCTCATTACGAATTGTCGCCGAGCTGAACAAAATCTCTTCTTTTTTCGACAAGCTTCTTGATCCCACCGGTTGAGCGGTGCGGATAAAGTCATCAACAATCACCTGTAAAATCAATACTTGCCTGTCTGTTAACAACACTCATCACCTCTGTTAGCACTCTCACCTAACGAGTGCTAAATCTAATAATAAATTATCAATAAATAGCGTTGCTGTCAATCATTTGATATCCCAAGAAAAGATTGAAAAACCTCATTTCCAAGCAAGCGCCCATTCCTTGTTAACTTGATATGATTTTCATCAACTACTAATAATTTTCTGGCGGTTAAATCCTTGATCTCTTCCACAAAAAGAACCTCTGGATTCACTTGGAATTTCTCGGTAAAGCGTGGAATTGAGACACCTTCTGTCTTTCGCAAGCCAAGGAACATTTCCTCTTCCATCCGCTCACTTTTTGTCGTTAAATGATTGTCCATTAACGGGAGGTTCCCCTCGTTCAAAGGGTCCATATACTTTTTCAACGGACCATAATTGGATCTTCGATAGCCATTCACATAACTATGCGCCCCTGCACCAAAACCAAAATATTCATCATTGTTCCAATAAGTAAGGTTGTGGTAACTCTCAAATCCTGGGATCGCAAAATTACTAATTTCGTACTGTTTCAACCCTCTCGCTTCCATTTTATCCATTAACATTTCATACATTCTCGCCTCAATATCCTCTCCCGGTAGACGAAGTTTCCCTTTATTTAAGAGATTATAAAAAACGGTCTTCGGCTCAATAATGAGTGAGTATCCTGAGTAGTGTACTAGTTCCAAATCCAGTGCTGTTTTTAATGTTGCCTCAAAATCCTCAATCGTTTGTCCTGGCAAGCTATAAATTAAATCAACACTAATATTTTCAAAACCTATATCCTGCGCTTCATGAATCGACTTGAATACATCCTCTGCTCGATGCGACCTGCCGATCTTCTTCAATAGGTCATCATTAAAAGACTGGACTCCAAAACTAAGTCGGTTCACGCCAGCAGCTTTTAAAATCCTTAACTTTTCCTTTGACAAATCTCCCGGATTTGCTTCAAACGTATATTCAGTTTGTTGATCGTATGGCAATATTTCGTGAATGGATTCTACTAATAGTTCCAATTGACGTTCATCTAAAGCTGTTGGTGTCCCTCCACCTACGAAAACAGATCGAAAATAGGGAACAGGATTCTCTTTCATGGAAATTCCCATTTCTTTTTTTAAGCTGAGCAAATAGTCTTCCACAGGTTGCCTAGCCATAAACACTTTATTGAAATCACAATAATGACAAATATGATGACAAAATGGGATATGAATATAAGCAGCTTTTAACATTCTAATCACTTCTTTCTAAAAGCTCTCTTGTCTCTTTTTGAAAAAACAAGTGTTGAACTAGACATCTTTTTTCGAGGCTCTTTTCTTAAAGCTTTGTTGCTATCAGAAATAAAATATTAAGCCTTACCTATATTTTTAATGTAGATTTGGAGAATGGGCTTGAAAACTTAGTCTTATTCTGCGTTAAAATCGGTATTAGGATTTTAACATCAAACTTTACGAAAACAGCCTTTAAAAAAGAGGTTAGAGCCGGCCGAATCTTGCTACCGGTCTAACCTCCTTAAGAAATCCCCTACTGTTTTTTCGAACTGTCATCCATCTTTAAGACAGCCATGAAGGCTTCTTGCGGCACTTCTACAGATCCAACCTGTTTCATGCGCTTTTTACCTTCTTTTTGTTTTTCTAGCAACTTCCGTTTACGTGAAATATCGCCACCATAACATTTGGCTAAGACATTTTTTCGAATGGCCTTAATGGATGAACGAGCAACAATTTTCGTCCCAATCGCAGCCTGAACCGGAACTTCAAATTGCTGTCTTGGGATTAATTCTTTTAGCTTCTCAACAATTATCTTACCCCGTTCATAAGCGAAATCTCTATGAACGATAAAGCTTAGAGCATCTACTTTTTCCCCGTTAAGAAGAATATCCATTTTAACGAGTTTTGATGGTTTATATCCAATTAGTTCGTAGTCAAAGGAGGCATATCCTTTTGTACTAGATTTTAATTGATCAAAGAAATCATATACAATTTCCGACAGCGGGATTTCATAAATAATGCTTACCCTATTTTCATCCAAGTATTGCATATCAATAAAGTTTCCGCGTTTATCCTGGCACAGCTCCATTATTGCACCAACATAGTCGTTTGGTGCCATCATCGTTGCTTTAACATACGGCTCCTCAATCCGATCAATTTTTTGTGGATCCGGCATATTGGCCGGATTATCAACCTTGATCTCAGTGCCATCTGTCATGTGGACATGGTAAATAACACTTGGAGCTGTAGTAATTAGGTCAATCTTAAATTCGCGTTCAATCCGCTCTTGGATAATTTCCATATGCAACAACCCAAGGAAGCCACACCGGAATCCAAATCCTAATGCTTGAGAAGTCTCTGGCTCATATTGTAAAGCTGAATCATTTAACTCGAGTTTTTCCAATGCTTCTCGCAAGTCATTGAATTTAGATGTATCAATCGGATAAAGTCCACAATATACCATCGGATTCAACTTACGATAACCTGGTAAAGGCTCTGTCGAACCATTTTTTGCATTTGTAATTGTATCCCCAACACGGGTATCGCTCACGTTTTTAATTGCAGCAGTTAAAAAACCTACATCCCCAACAGATAATTCTTCAGTGACAAGCGGTTTCGGATTAAACACTCCAACCTCTGTTACCTCAAATTCTTTTCCTGTCGCCATCATTTTGATTTTATCTCCTGCTTTAACCGTTCCATCTACGACACGGATATAAGCAACAACCCCTCGATATGCATCATATAATGAGTCAAAAATGAGGGCTTTCAATGGAGCATCAGGATCTCCTTCGGGAGCTGGGATTTTCTCTACAACTTGTTCAAGAATTTCTTCAATTCCAATTCCAGCTTTAGCCGATGCTAACACAGCATCCGACGCATCAAGGCCAATAACGTCTTCAATCTCCGCCCTTACGCGCTCTGGTTCAGCACTAGGTAGATCGATTTTATTAATTACAGGCATGATTTCCAAATCATTGTCGAGAGCTAAATAAACGTTTGCTAGCGTTTGTGCTTCAATCCCTTGAGCCGCATCGACAACCAGGATGGCACCTTCACATGCTGCAAGGCTTCGTGAAACTTCATACGTAAAGTCCACATGTCCTGGAGTATCAATAAGGTGGAATGTATAAACCTCACCATCTTTTGCTTTATACTTTAGCTGGACTGAGTTTAGTTTAATGGTAATTCCTCGTTCACGCTCTAAATCCATGGAGTCAAGTAACTGGTCCTTCATCTCACGTGCGGTTAACGCATTGGTTTTCTCTAAGATACGGTCAGCTAAAGTTGATTTCCCGTGGTCAATATGAGCGATAATCGAAAAATTCCGGATTTTCGATTGTCTTTTCAATTTTTCTTCTCTATTCATTGGTGCTTCACTCCTACTGTTCTCGCGCATACACACTATTTTTTGATTATATCAGTAGCTAGATGAAGATTCAATTATTATTGAAATCACACTTCTACATTGTGCTTTAACAACCAAAAGAAAAAGAAACAGGAACTTCCCCTGTTTCTTTCAACTTTCCTTGTTTGTTATAAACTCTAGTGATTTTTCAACCCCAACTTCAAAACCATCTGCCAGTTTTTTCCCCATTGTGGAAAAGAGATTAAAAGCCTCCATTTTTTCTAACTTTTCCTTTTTCTGTTGAAGATCATGGCTCGATAGGTCATTTCCTAAAAAAGCCCCCTCGACCGCCCCTTCTTCATTTTCTTTCACGGAGACTACTGAATTGAAATTCGGATCTTCATAACCCTTCATATCATGTATGCCATTATTAGCTAATTGCATTCCAGTAAGAACGCAGATAAACATCATACAAACTAGTAAAAAAGCTTTTAGCATAAACATCTTCATCGTGATAACCACCTTGGATTGTCTTAATTAGCTGGCTCCGCATTCACTTCTTCTGCTTGCCAATAAACTTCACTGAATACATCGGCTAATGCATCAGCGGACCGGTATAGTTCTTCAAATGTATTATCTACACCGCCAAACTCAATTAATATTGCATTCCCTGATAGATCCTGATTGTATACTCCGTTCTGTCCTGGACCCTTATTTTCAATTATTCCCCGACTTAAGCCTTTGTAATCTTTTTCTAGGCGCTCATGAATTTGATTTGCGAGTTTTAAGTTCTTTTCATAGTTTTGGTTTTTTCCACCGATTACGAATGCGAGCTTAGCATAAGACTTTCCATCAATTGTTACCGTTGTATCCTTCTTTCTGCGTGCGTCTCGATGAATATCAATGATATATTGTAGATCCCTATTGCCAGCCATTGCTGTTTGGACGACAGACCGGGACTCTTGGTAAGCATGCCCAAAACCAAGACCTTTTTGATTTAATTGCCCCATCACATCGGTTTTATCAACATGTGTTCCGATCCCCTTGTCTGCCAATGTTTCCTTCAAACGGTCACCAATTTTTGTCACGTTCACCTGCGAATGATAAGCCAAGTCAGGATTTGTAACACCTTCTAGGTAAGGCAAGTATGATTCACGATTATGAGAGAAATAAACATAAACAACTTTACGATCTCCAGTGGATTTTGGCGGAGCAGGTGTATCCTTATTCTTTCCTTCCCCTTCAAGTTCTTCCGTATTCTGAAGAGCAGCTTCTTGTTCTCTTTGTAGCACCTCAATTGGCGGAGCTGATTCCATTGGCATATTTGTATAATTGGTACCTTCACCAGCAACCAAAATTTTCCCATCAAATAAATCAAAGCCTGGTAGTTCTCTGCCCAGAAAACTTCGAGGGTCATCTAAACTGATATTGGTAGAAAGTTTGAAAACAAGATTCGATAGATTTAACGAATCCGCCTGTTCAGGTAATGTTTGTAAAAACTGGTGATTTTCCCACCCCATCAACTTATATAAAATTTCACCATTGATGTTGTTAGCAGCTTGATTGATCGAATTGGAGGCAATTCGGTACTCTGGCTTGAGCGATGTCATCAATCCACTAAAAGTAAAAACAGCTATTAGAAAAAAAATAAAAGCCAGTACTACTTTGAATAGGCTTGTCCCTTGAACTGTTACAATCATTCCTGTCCCTTTTAAACGTTTCACGGTTCCACCTCTTTTAGCAAGTCTAGTAAATCTTATGACATTGCTAGAAAAGATAGAACCGCGAATTTTTAAAGGCTCTTTTCTCTTACTTTGATGCTTTTAAGTATAAGAGAAAAGAATAAGCTGTGTTTTAACTGGACAGCGACTTTAAATTCAGGAAAAGAGCCAGTAAGCTAAGTATGAATGCACAAAATGGCCTATCCTGCGTTAAAATAGGTTTTAAATTTTATCAACAATCGATTACGAAATCAGCCTTTTTAAGAAGTTTAATGTGTATATGTTCCACTGTTTTCTTTATCTACCTTCGAATGGAGTGCTTGGTTCAAGCCTCCGGCAATTAAATTTGCCATGTCCTCAATAAATACGTCCACTTCCTTAGGCGTAACCATTAAATTATGTCCAAGTGGTGCTAAAACCTCATAAATCAGTTTCCGTTTTTCTTCTTCCTCTAATGTACCAATCATACCAAGGAAGGTTTGACGGTGCTCTTCTTCAGGTAAATCCTCATCCGTTAACTTTTTCTTCTCACCAAACGTCATCCCTGCCGGAACTAAAGATCGCGATGGACGATTTCCTTCGCGCAGTTCTTTTCCAAAGTGCTTGAGGATAAAATCAATCGCATCACTCGTAATCGAAACAGCGTCAACGACTGTCGGTACTCCAATCGCAATCACTGGAATTCCTAGTGTTTCTTCACTTAGCTCTTTTCGTTTATTGCCTACACCTGAACCAGGATGAATCCCAGTATCAGAGATTTGAATCGTACTATTCACACGTTCGATTGACCTTGAAGCTAAAGCATCAATCGCGATGACAAAGTCAGGCTTTGTCTTTTCAACGACCCCAAAAATAATATCGCTTGTTTCAATCCCTGTTAGTCCCATGACCCCGGGAGACAGTGCACTAACCGGACGATACCCTTCCTCAACATGTTCTGGTTGAAGTTCAAACAAATGCCTTGTCACTAACAAGTTTTCACTAACAAGCGGACCTAAAGCGTCTGGGGTTACATTCCAATTTCCTAAACCAACAACCAAACAGGAAGCATCCTCTCCCAGTCCCTTTTGTTTTAAGAATCGGGAAAATTCATTCGCAAACACACCTTGAACTTTATGCTGAAGTTCACTGTCTTGTTGACGAATCCCTTGAACTTCAATTGTTAAATATTGTCCTTGTTTTTTCCCGATTGCTTTTTCACCTTCAGCAGTGACTTCCACTAAAGATACTTTTATACCTTTTTCTTCTTTTTCCTTTATAATGACGCCTTCAAGTTGCGAGACATCTCTTTCATCATGGACCGTTTTGATTCGTTCAGCGAGCGCCATCTCTCGTGCTTCTACCGCCAAATCCGTCCGTACAGAATACTGGCTTAAATCAATTTGCTCTTTCATGCATTGGTCTCCTCCTTCAACATACTTCTTCCTATCTTTACCTCTGGTTTCAAAAAACATTCAAATCTTAACGCTTTAAAAATTCAACGAGAGTATTGCAATATTTTCAACCGTTTGATAGAATATCATTTGTTCTTAATAAATAAGAAAACGTGCTGGAAAGTCGAGTTCCATTAATTCTCGACGCTTTTTTAGGAGGTGAACGGAATGCCAAACATTAAATCTGCAATTAAACGCGTAAAAGTTAGTGAAGCAAATAGAGCACATAACATTACTGTTAAGTCTTCAATGCGTACAGCTGTTAAAAAAGCTGAAGCAGCGATCACAACAAACGATAGCGAAGCAAAAGCAGCATACGCTGCTGCAGCGAGCAAGCTTGACAAAGCTGCTGCAAAAGGTCTTATCCACAAAAACGCAGCTTCTCGTAAGAAATCTCGCTTGATGAAAAAATTAAACGCTAACGGCTAATTTTTTCTTCGCAAAAAAACGACCCTGAAAAAGGTCGTTTTTTTTATAGCTATTAGGAGGGAAATTCTCAGGTACATCCTCTCCCAAAACATGATGTACTTATTCTTTAAACTTCCCCTTAAACCAAATTTGCGCGATGACATCCTCTTCACCCAAAAATCCACCATTCAATCTGTTCTCTAAAATTAATTTATGTTCGATTAAGATTAAACAATATCATTTCAATCAAAAGTTCCTTTTTCATACCACCTGTTTTCATTTGGTAATCCGCATCAGCAATCATTTTCATGATGCGCGCCAATTCTTCGTCCGAGAAATACCTTGCTTGTCCGGCAGCAAGTTTTACCCTATATGGATGAACTTTAAGCGCCCCCGCGATTTGTTGCTGACCATACCCTTTACGAGCAAGTTCTTTAACTTGATACAAGAGCCGGAATTGACCCGCCAATAAAGCAAGAATTTTTATTGGTTCCTCATTTTGCTTAAGCAAATCATAATAAATCCTTAGTGCTTCCTCTATTTTTCGTTGAACAACCTTTTCAATCAGTGCAAAAATATTCTGTTCTAACGATCTCGCTACGAGCTTGTCTACCATTTCAGCATCAATTCTACGTGCTTCTCCAGCATACAAAGATAATTTATCAACTTCACTCGAAAGCATAAACAAATTGGTTCCAGCAAGGGTTAACATTAATTCGGCTGCATCCTCAGCAATTTGCACTCCATGACTAGTTGCTCGATCATGAATCCAGACTTTTAATTCAGCTTCATTAAAGCGCTTAGCCTCTCCTACTGCAGCGTTCCGCTTTAACTCTTTCGTGATTTTCTTTCGCTCGTCTAGTTTTTCATACGGAGCAGAAAACATAACAACAGAGTACGGAGCTGGCTCCTTTATATAAGCTTCTAATCTGTTAAGATTATGCTCAACTTTCCCTTTTTGCTTTTCTGAGGTTAAAAAAACTGGGTTTTGTAAGACAATCAGTCTTTTCTCTCCCATAAACGGGAGGGTTTCAGCATCTTCGATTGCTGCTTCAATGGAGGTTTCTTCCAAGTCATACGTAGAAAGATTAAAATCCATTTCCTCCTCGTCTAATACCTGTTGAACAAGCAGTTGTTTTGTTTCATTAATTAAAAAAGACTCTGTCCCATATAGTAAGTAGATGGGTTCAATTTTCCCTTTTTTGATTTGCTTCCATAGATCTAATACCAAAGTTCTTCGCTCCGTTCCTAACTTACTACTTCCTTTTTATCCTAAAGAAGCTTCCTTGTTTTAGCAAGCAAAAAAGAATCGCTAAGAAACCTAGCGATTCTGATATATGGTAAACGTTGATCAATAAGCCCCGGGTATCTAATCGACCAACGGTGTATCATAATATAAGTAGGAAAGATTTCGACTAGGCTGGCTTTTTAATGGGAAATCGACTATACTGAATTAAGTACTAAGGGGGGATGAACTGTGAATCAATTCGAAAAAAATGTAGTTAATAAGCGCAGCGATATCGCTGATGCTGGTGTTGGATTTGTTGTTTCGTTCGGTTTCTTTGCAACGATGTTCATCATTGCAACAGTCGTGCAAGTAATCGGTAGATAAGAAACTTACATAGCACGACGGTGGGGCTGCAAGATTGCAGTCTCTTTTTATTTGGCTCTTTTCTAAAACATTGTTGCTTTTTAGAGAAATATAATTGATTTAGCTATGATCTCATTTCAAAGCAAGTTTAGAAGAGGAGAAAAGAGATTACAGACTAAGTAAAACTGCAGCAAAAAGCTTATTTCGCGTTAAAATCAGCTTTAGGATCTTAACAACAATCTTTACGAATACAGCCTTTTATTTCTACTTTCCCCACTTCACCTCATTCTTTTATATATCCTATGGAACGAAGCGGTGAAAGGTTCCAACTTCCCCACGAAAAGTGAAGATGATTGCCCCATCCTGATCTGTACGGTATATCTCCGCTTGCAAATCGTTCAAGCGGGTCAATACCTCCTCATGCGGGTGGCCATATCGATTCTTCTCCCCCACCGAGATAATCGCGGTTTCGATTTGCAAATGATTTAGAAAAGACACAGCACTAGACGTTTTACTTCCATGGTGTCCTACTTTTAAAACATCCACTTTCAAACCAGGATATTGGTTCAAGATGTCTTTTTCTCCTAATTCACCTAAGTCACCGGTAAACAGCCACGATTTTCCACCAAGCATTGTCCAAATGACAATTGAACCTTCATTTTTATCTTCCAGTTTTTCTATTGGACTCACCACAAAGAACTTACTCTTTCCCTGTTTCCATTTCGCACCTGCGTCAACATAAGTCACTTTAGTCTTCTCCCTCTTAGCAAGATCGACAACTTCTTGTTCGATAGCTGATGAACCTAAAGAGACAGGCATCAATATCTCTGTTATTTTCAGTTCTTCAAGCAGACTTAGACTTCCCCCTATATGGTCAAAATCACCATGGGTCAAGATTAGTTTATCTAACGACCGAATGCCTTCACTTTTTAAATATGGGACTAAAACATCTTTACCAACTTCAAAAGAATCCTTCCTTAGTTCCCAAGGATTTTTCTCAAAAGCAAGCGTTCCCCCAGTATCAATTAAGTAATTTCCCTTATTAAAGGGTAGGCGAATCAATATACTATCCCCTTGACCAACATCAATAAAAACAATTTTTCCATATGGCGAAAACGTAGGCAAAACGATTTGAATGGCAATCGGAATAAGCGGGAGCCATAAAAGGACTTCAGACTTCAATCTTTCATTTTCCCACAACACAAAAAACACAAGAAATACTACTAAATAGAAACTGAGAATAACTAGATTTGGTTTTCCCAATATAAATGTTGCTCCTGGCAAATCAGCAAGGCTACTAGACATTCTGCTAGCAACCTGAATCAACCTTTCAGCTACTAATAACAAGGGTTTATACATAAAAGGAAGAATCATTCCACTAAGGTAGGTCATAATAACAAGCGGGAGTAGGACGAAAGAAAACAGCGGAACAAATAATAGATTGGCAAAAATAGAGAGTGGCGACACTTCATAAAAGTAGGATAATAAGGTAGGTAAACTTGCTAATTGAGCAATAAAAGAAACGGCAGCTAACTTAGAAAAATACGTATGGAACCGATTAATAATTCCCTTTGATGAGAGAATGAGCGCAAAACTAACACCAAATGATAGTTGAAAGCCTGGTTGATAGATAATAAAGGGAGTAATCAAGATTAGGAGTAAAAAAGCACTGGACAAGATATCAAGCGGAGAAATTTTCAAATTCAGCTTACGGCTAATCAAAAAAAATAGTAGCATTAGTACCGCTCTATTTACTGAGGGTGACAATCCCGTTAGGATGGCGTAGATTGGGAGAGCAGTCAACAAAATATACTCTACCTTTTCTTTAGTCCAACCAATACGAAGTAAAACGAAATAGACAATCCCGGTAAGCATCGCGATATGAAGGCCTGAGATGGCAAGTAAATGGACAGTTCCTGTTTTTGCATAGGCATCCTCCACTAACGGATCCATTAAACTTCGATCCCCAAACAATAATGCCGCAAATATTCCAGCTGAGTCTTTCGACAGCGTCGCTTCTAATCGACCAATCTCTGCTTGGCGAAATCGTTTTATCTTTTCTATCCATGTTAGTTTCGTCTGCCAACAATCGGTTTGGTTTATTGCATCAACAGTATAAATCCAAAAGATACCTTGACGTTGTAGGTACATTCGATAGTCAAATGCATTAGGATTTGTTGCTCTGGGAGGCTGAGTAAGCTCACCGGCAACTCTACAAGCAATCCCTGGACCGATCCATTCTTTTAGCTTCGCTTTTTCCTCAGCCGAACGGATTCTGTATTTTAGCACAACCCGTTCAGCTCGAGGAGAAGCTGACGCTATCGCGGTTAACTGATTTCCATCAATTTTAATTTGATCGACAAAAGTTAACGGCACCTGATTTTCATCGCCCCGAAAACCTGTCACATTCCGAATTATTGCATTATGACCAACAGCCAAGTAAACTCCATAGAGGAGAACTACAATTAACAACAAAGGTCTTTTGAATTTCTTCCACTTATATAAATAAAATAGAAAAACAAAAAAGAGACATAAAAAAAGATAGTTTTGTTCAAAAACGGTTAATAAAGCTAGCAAAGCACCAAAGGCTAGATAAGCTAGCTTCGTTGTTAACATTTTTCTTTAAGAATAACTTCTCGGCAGTCTACCTGCACGGTTTGAACACCCGCTTTTTCAAATAACTCAATCGCGTAAGGATGATTTTTATAATCCTCGGCATAATACACCGTTTTAATTCCCGCTTGTATGATAGCTTTACAACATTGCAAACATGGAAAATGAGTAACATAAATATCGGCACCATCAGCCGGTACACCAAATTTAGCACATTGCAATAATGCATTCATTTCAGCATGTATCGTGCGAACACAATGATTTTCAATCACATAACACCCTTCATCGATACAATGATCTCCTCCGGCGATTGACCCATTATATCCACCCGCAATGATGCGTTTATCTCTTACAATTGTTGCTCCAACTGTTAATCTTGTACAAGTACTTCTCAAAGCCAGCAATTGACTTTGAGCCATAAAATATTCATTCCATGATATACGTTCCATCATTAACGCTCCTTTATCACTTTATCTAGTTTTTAGTTTAAAGGTTTAACAGCTCGTCCGCAATTTGTTATTTTACTGAAATTTGATCTTTTAATTTTTCAAACGTCTTTTCACCAATTCCTGAAATTGATTTTAAATCCTCAATTTCCTTAAACGGACCATTTGTTTCCCGGTATTCTACAATCGCACTTGATTTAGCAGGTCCAATTCCAGGTAAGGTTTCGAGGTCGCTAGTAGTCGCTGTATTGAGGTTAACCTTTGCTCCCGTTTCAGACGAGTTCCCTCCCCCAATCCCTTGAATTGGATTCACCAATCCTTGTGCATCTTCGCCTTGTTTCGGTATATACACAACCATTTCATCACTTACTTTCATCGCAAAATTAACACTTGAAGCGTCGGCATCTTTCGTTAACCCACCAGCTTTTTCAATTAAATGGATCACTCTCTCTTCATTAAAGACTTCATAAACGCCTGGATTTACAACTTCACCTTTAATGTCAGCCATCATAACCATTTTCTCTTCTTCATCACTCTCTGTATTTCCCTTTTGCTTCTCAATGGGATTTTCTAAGGACTGTTCTTCCGCTACCCAGTCTTCTTTCACGATAGCCCCTTCATGTTCGTCTGAAGTGAAATAAAATGTATACATAAAGAATACAAAAAGCATACCAGCACCTAAAACATAAAGCTTTTTTTCTTTTAGCCAATTAATCATTCATAACACCTTTCTTTCTTAAGGGAATAATTTTTATATAGGACACATAAGTTCTTAGGAGAAGTCAACGAATTGTAAGAAGGAGGGAAGGGATTTGAAAATAGGGTTGATAGGCACCGGAAATATGGGGAGAATCTTGGCTGAAGCCCTGATTGATGGGAATGCCGTTTCCCCTTCTTCGATGATCGTTACCAATAGAACATTGATGAAAGCGGCTGAATTAAAAAAGGCGTACCCGGGGATAACTGTTGAATCAAGTGCTGTAGCTGTCGCGGAGCAAGCGGATGCTATTTTTGTTTGTGTAAAGCCACATGATGTTTATCCATTGCTTCAAGAGTTAAAGCAATCATTAACTAATGATAAGTGCATCATTTCGATAACAAGTCCAATCAGCGTTGACCAGCTAGAAAGTACTGTGACATGTTCTGTTGCAAGAGCGATTCCGAGCATTACCAACCGAGCACTTGCAGGTGTATCTTTAATCACCTATGGTAAAAGGTGCAGCGACGAATGGAAAGAACAATTGAATAGCTTATTACACTCCATCTCCAAACCTGTTGAAATAAATCCGAACATCACGAGGGTAGCTTCTGATATTGTCAGTTGCGGGCCGGCATTCTTTAGTTACTTAACTCAGCAATTTATTCTTGCTGCTGTCAAAAAAACTGAAATTGACTATGAAACAGCAACAAAGTTAACGAGTGAAATGTTAATTGGACTTGGAGAGCTTTTAAATAAAGAGTTTTATACTTTGCCTACCTTACAGGAAAAGGTATGTGTTAAAGGTGGAATTACTGGGGAAGGAATAAAAATTTTAGAAAGTGAACTGGGTGCAATATTCGAGCAGTTATTCGAGGCAACACATGGGAAGTTTGAAGATGATTTAAATAAAACAAGAGACCAGTTTGGTATAGATTAAGGTTTCGACGTATCTTTCCAGGTTCCTTCTTTTTTTGAAAAAATTTTAATGTCGTTTGCTTTTACATTTATTATAGGAACAAAGAAAAGAAAGAAAGCCCTCAATTTATTTCGAGGACTTCCTTTCTTTTTCATTATTTCGGTTTTCTTGCTGCAAACAGAATTCGCTCTGCCTCGGGTTTCGGCCATTCAGCGGAAAAATCACCGCTTATTTCCAGCAATTCAAATCCCGCATCGAGAAGGAAGCTTTTATATTGTTCAATTTCATATGTACGTTGGTAATGATACTCATCGATTCGATCATATTGTCCTGTCATTTCATCCCGCACAAAAAAGGTTAATTCATGTTCAACACTGTGCGGATGTTCGCCAGGAAAACACTCCCAAATATAGGAAATATCCTCATCATTATACGTAAATGGACTATCGTGAAAAATCACGTCCATTTTAAAGAGAGAATGGACATCAAATAAAAATAACCCTTCTGGTTTTAAATGTTGAAATACACCAGCAAACGTTTTGACAACATCCTCTTCTTCTGGAAGGTAATTGAGCGAATCACAAAAGATCCCAACCATATCAAAGGTACCAAGGCTCGTTAGCTCTGTCATGTCTTGGTGATAAAAAGGAATCTTTAAGGCATTGGTTTCTGCTTTCACTTGAGCAACTGCAAGCATGTCTTCAGATAAATCAACACCGGCAACACTTAGTCCAGCTTTTGCTAAACGTACGGAAAGTTCCCCTGTACCACAAGCTAAATCCAATACCTCGTTTCCATCCACTTGATATTTTCGCGACAAAGCCAACACCCAGTCTACCCACCTATCATATGGAACATCTTCCATTAGGCTATCATATAGATAGGCAAACTTTTGATAGGTCATGGAGTTAATTCACTCTCGATATTTTCAATTGGTGCATCGCCCCATAAACGTTCTAAATTATAATAACTCCGTTCATCACGGTGGAAGACATGAGCAATGACATCTCCTAAATCAATTAGAACCCATCTCGCTTCATCGAAACCTTCCATGCGTCTAATATCAAAACCATTCTCTTCGGCTTTTTCTTTAATTTCTCTCGCAATCGCCTGGACTTGTTTATCAGAATTCCCATGACAAATCAAAAAATAATCAGAGACCAACGAAATCCCTTTCATATTTAAAACAAGAATCTCTTCTGCTCGTTTATCGTCCGCTGCTTTAACGGCTGTTTTAAGTAACTGGCGTTCTGTCATTCAATCAGTCCTCTCTATTTCTTACTAAATCATTATAGGTATAAAATGTATCAGGATATACAAGCTGATTCTTTTTCATGAGAAATTGAATCGAATTTCTCACTGACTGGATTAGCGCTTGATTAAGGTCACCCTTCGCAAGCTCCCTAACTTCATCTACCCCCGGGAAATGTCTACCTGGTTCAATGTAGTCAGCTAAATAAATGATTTTCTCAAGCAATGTCATTCCAACACGCCCAGAGGTATGGTATCGAATCGCATCAAGGATGGCTTCATCTGTAATCCCAACTTCTTTTTCAACAAGGTAAGCTCCAACAGGGGCATGCCATAGCTCACTATTATAATTTAGCAATTCTTTTTCCATTCCTTGGTCAAGAATGATTTGTCTCATTTCTTCTTTAGGACGAAATTTGGCATAATCATGGAAAATAGCTGCCAACTCGGCTTTTTTTTCATCAGCTCCATATTTCCTTGCAAGTTCAATTGCGGTATTCATAACCCCGATTGTATGCTGGTAGCGATGCTCTGTTAATTGTTCTTTTACCTTCACTAAAGCTAATTCACGGTCCATATAATCCATTCTCCTCTATATAGTTCCTCACGTTTTCTGGAACTAAGTAGCGGATGGTTCCGCCTTGTATTCTTCTCTCTCTAATGAAACTTGACGATAAATCAATCGCCGGCGTTTTCACCAAAAGAATTGAATAATCCGACTGACTGCTATACCGCGGTCGATTCACACCAACGAACTGAATCATTTGATGCAATTCATCAATTTTATACCACTTCGGTAAATATTCAATCATATCGCCACCGATAATAAAGTGAAATTTATAGTCTTTATATTGTTCCGTTAGAATCTTCATTGTTTCATAAGTATAAGAAGGTCCTTGTCTTTTAAGCTCGATTGGTTCAATGGAAAAATGAGGATTCCCTGATATCGCCAATTCAAGCATCTCCAACCTTTGTTTATCAGTAACCTTTCCTTCTTTTTTCTTATGTGGTGGTTCATGGTTCGGCATAAACCATACTTCTTCTAATCCTAGAGCATGATGTACCTCATTGGCAATTAAAAGGTGACCTACATGAGGTGGATTAAACGTGCCTCCCAGAATCCCAATTTTCTTCATAGTTTTCATCCTTCCAATTAACGTGGAAGTTCAATCTGTTTATTTTCTCGAGACTCTTTGTACAGAACAATCGTATTCCCGATAACCTGTACAAGTTCAGCCCTAGCACCGTTAGATAACTTCTCGGCTACGGTATCCCGATCTTCATCACAGTTTTGTAGGACACTGACCTTGATTAACTCACGTGCCTCTAGTACATCTGCAATTTGTTGAATCATATTATCATTTACTCCACCTTTTCCAACTTGAAAGATTGGATTTAGATGATGTGCTTTTGACCTTAAAAATCTTTTTTGTTTTCCTTTTAGCATGAAGATCCTCCTAGTTGTTTCAGAACGTTTTCTGTCATCCTGTTTGTGTCAGGGAATATACTTGTCCATATTTCAAAAGCCAACGCTCCTTGATTGACGAACATATCTACTCCATTTTGAATGCTTGCTCCTATAAATTTTGCCTCTTTTAAAAACTTTGTTTCAAGAGGATTATAAATGATGTCACTCGCGAAACAATCTGTCTTTAAAGCCTTAAAACGAATGGGGGTATCATCAACTTGTGGCGACATTCCAATCAAAGTCGTTTGGATTAGCAAATCATAATCGACTATTGTCTTTTCCGCTTCGCTAATAGATGAAACCTTTGTTTCAACTGAGAAAGGGCATGCTTCCTTTAGAGACAGTGCTTTTTCAACCGTTCGATTACAAATGTCTATTTCTTTTACGCCAGCTTCCGCCAATGAAAAGTAAATGGCTCTTGCAGCTCCACCAGCACCAATCACCAATACCTTTTGTTCAGTTAATGACAATCCTTTATTAAGGAGAGCTCGGACAAAGCCGCGGCCATCTGTATTAAAACCGATTAATTTACCATTAGTATTTACAACGGTATTCACCGCTCCGATCGCCTTTGCAAGTGGGTCAATGTCATCTAGCAGAGGGATAATATCGGTTTTATGAGGTACTGTGACATTAAAGCCCGAAACGCCTAGTGCTTTTAATCCCGTTACTGCAGCCTCTAAATTTCCCTTTTTCACATGAAAGGCAAGATACGTTGCATCAATCTCATTATGTTCAAATAAGTCATTATGCATGACCGGCGACATCGAATGCCCTATTGGATCCCCGATTACTCCATATACCTTTTTCATTGCTTTTCCCCCCAAGCAATCTCACTTTTATATAGTGATACTTTTTACTCCCTTTCTATAAAAGGTCTTTATACATTTTATATTAATGAATTTCGCAAGAAAACTTGAACGCCTTTCGGGACATGACCTGCTACTTTAGCACCTGCATCATTCACCGTTATCCATCCTAGTCCAGAAAAGACGATATCTGTTTTTGGCTCTTTAATTGTAAACTCGTAACGAACCAATTCCGGGAATTCATCCATCTGTTCTCTACGCGGTGGCGTCAGCATTTCCCCTGCGTGTTTTTGATACAATTCATCAGCATTCTCGAGTTTTGTTCGATGTATATTCAATTCATTTGATAAATAGCAGGTAAAAGATCTTCTTCCGCCGGCAAGATAATCAAATCGTGCTAACCCGCCAAAGAATAAAGTTTGTCCTTCATTTAATTGATAAATTTTTGGTTTTATTTCTTTTTTAGGCGTAATTACTTTTAAGTCACGCTTATCAACATAATGCGCCATTTGGTGATGGTTGATAATTCCTGGTGTATCCACTAAAGATTTTCCGTCCTCTAGTGGAATTTGAATCGTATCAAGAGTTGTTCCAGGAAAATGGGAAGTAGTAATAATATCCCCTTCACCTGTTACTTCTTTAATGATGCGATTAATAAAAGTCGACTTGCCCACATTGGTACAACCAACAACGTAAACATCCTTGCCATTTCGGTATTGATCAATCGCTGCAGCTGTTTCAGCGATGTTTTTGCCTCTCGCAGCACTAACAAGAAAAACATCTTTCGGTATTAATCCTAAATCTTTCGATGTTTTTTTCATCCAATCGATTAATCGGTTCGGTTTAACTGATTTCGGTAAAAGGTCAGCCTTATTCCCAATTAGGATGACAGGGTTTTTTCCAGCAAACCTTTGAATCCCTGGAAGCCAGCTTCCGTTAAAATCAAAAATATCAACAATCTTAACAATTAAAGCCTCTTTTTGGCCAATACCATTTAATATCTTCAAAAAGTCGTCATCCGTTAAGCTTACATCTTGTACCTCATTATAATGCTTCAAACGGAAACAACGTTGGCAAACCACCATCTCTTTTTCTAATGAGGATGGTGGTGCGTATCCTAAGTGTTCAGGTTCCTCGGTTTGTATTTTCACACCACACCCTGTACACACTATTAGCTGTTCATTCAATGATTAATCCTCCCAGTTCAATTTTCCTTGTTTCCTAAACAAATTCAAAAGTCTTCGTTCGATTGCCCGATTAAACCTAGTTGCTAGTCCATCTGTCTGTGCAACTGGTACTACCAAAATGGTATGAAAACCACCTCTGTTACCACCAAACACATCTGTTAATAATTGATCACCAATGACAACCGTCTCATCCTTATTTAATCCCATATCCTTGACCGCTCGGTTAAAAGCTTTTGTCATTGGCTTTTTAGCTCGATAAATATAAGGTGTTACAAGCGGGTCCGCGAAAAATTTAACTCGATCTTCCTTATTATTTGAAACAATCGTGACGAGAATATCATTTTTTTTCATATTTTCAAACCACTCAATTAGCTTTGGGGTCGCAGAGGGGCGATCCCACTCTACTAATGTGTTATCCAAATCGGTGATAATTCCTTTTACACCTTTTTCTTTTAAACTCTCCGGCGTGATTTCAAATATACTTTTCACATGCTGATCTGGCAGAAAATGCTTTAGCACTAATTTACACCTCATTATTTATAATTGCGTCTATAACGTTAACATCATAACTAATTTTTTCCCTTGTTTCAAAAAATATAAAAAAGAATTATGTAAATCTATTAGTGTTTTCTATCTAAATTAGAGAAAAGCAAATCCTTTTTATTAAAATCGGATTAAAATAGCACAGAAATTTTTCGACAATTTTCTACTTCTCTCAACGTTGTGGATAACTTTACTAACATTATACCGCTTGGAAATCGTATTATTCTTAATTTTATAAACAACTTAACCACAGGTTATCCACTGCAATTTGTGGATAATTAGAACGGTTGTTCTACGTAATTAAATCTGATAGAGTAAGGGTACATTATCAGTAACTAACTAGTTTATGTACTTAATTCCCTTATTATACATTCATTTTCGGGGGTGAATGATTTATGCGAAAGCTTTCGGATGAATTGTTGATTGAATCTTATTTTAAAGCTAGAGAACTAAACCTAAACAAAGAATTTATCCAATTAATAGAAACTGAAATACAACGTCGATCTTTAACTCACAAAATTCGAGTTTCTTCTTAAAAGCGTCCACTGGACGTTTTTGTTTTGTCTAGTAAACAGAAAAAACGGCACGGCTTATTGCTGTGCCTTAGCCTGCTTTTTAACGTTCTAATGTACCTATCGTTTCTCCTACTTTAACCGGTTTAGGTAATTGTGGTTGTTCAGTAAAAGAAATCGCATTCTGTTTGAAGAGGAGTACAACAGTTGATCCAAAAGTAAAGTATGCCATTTCTTCTCCTTTACGAATGCTGTCACCGGTATGAATGGGTTCAATCGAATTGACAAACATGGCCCCAACTTTCACAACAGCTAGACGATCCTCCCCATAATTGATTTCTGTAATACTTCGGTAATTTTTTGCAAGAGTGTCCTTTCCATATTTAAGACCTAAAGAATTCACTGGATAGGAACGTGTCCCAAGCTTCCAGCGCTTAAATACTTTTCCGGAAATCGGACTATGAATACGATGATAATGACTAGGACTTAAATAAAGTACCATATACGTTCCATCGTTGTAGTACTCAGCGGCCTCGGTACTTCCTAACATCTCTACAATGGAGTAGACTTTTCCTTTAACAGTAATTTGTTGATTTGGCTCAATTTCTCCGATATCTTCTATGACTGCATCAACTGGGCTCACAATTGCATCCTGTTGCTCTGCAATTTTTCTCATCCCTGGTTTCAGTTTTCTAATGAAAAACTCATGTAAACTTTCATAATCCTTTAATTCTTTTTCCATCTCGCCTTGATTGATCTCATAGATTCTTGCAAAAGATGGAACAATTTTTTTACTTAATTTCGACTGCGCGAACCTTTTTAAGAGAACTGAAGACCATCTCCGATTCGTTAATTCAATAAATAAACGATAGAAGCTTTGAATCAAACCAATAACCTCCGAAACTACCAATATGAATATCCATTTTCCTTGGCAAGTAAAATCATTTGTCCAATCAGTTGTGCTGTGAGTGACATTATACCATTTATTAAGAATAACGAACAAACTTTCAACGGTTTATTTAAAACTTTTCATCAGGCTGGCCGC
>Ga0182742_1001993_pt1 | contig 24030 bp, 22 predicted proteins | sample eDN5th37CBELigMG_FD_128880 | JGI IMG/M metagenome (GOLD analysis project Ga0182742, IMG submission 128880) | Enriched Miracle-Growth compost microbial communities from Emeryville, California, USA - eDNA 5th pass 37_C BE-Lig MG (version 2)... ...
CACCCTAACGAACCATATTTATACATTTTATGAAAATTCCTCCGTTTCCTCTCATGTGTCAAAAATGAAATCTTGAGAAAACAGGAGTAAATAAGAGAAAACATTAATTTATAGTGGGAGGAAAAACTCCCCCTATTTATGACAAACCGATCTCTAATCTGTATTTAACGGAAAAATTTCCGCTTATTTTACTATCGCTACAACCCTTGTTTAGGACGTTACGGTAACCGTATCACAATTTTATATAAATAAGGTTTTTGTATCCCTAATAAAAGAAATTCGCCAATTACTATGGAGAGTTTACTTTTTTATATATCATAACGATGCCAATATGACTTTCATTTCTGCACGTAATTTAAAAAAAGCACCTCAAACCGGAACCGTTTAGGACTGCCCTAATGCTTCATTTAAGTACGCGTCAATTACGACGCGGCTGTGTGACATGATTTTTTCTGGTAGTTGATCTAAGCTGAAGAATTGGTGGCCGAATACTTCGTCGTCTGATGTGAAGTCTCCTTCATAGTCTGTGACAATATAACAAGAAACTACGTTATACACCTTGTCACCGTTTGGATAGGTGAAATAGAATTCAGGTCCTGAAAATACTTTAAAGAAGGTAAGATCTTTGGTAATGAGTCCAGTTTCTTCAGCTACCTCACGTTTGGCTGCTTCTTCAAATGTTTCTCCAATTTCGATATATCCACCAGGAACACCCCAATCATTTGTATCCGCGCGATGAACCAATAGCAATTTATTTTCATTGTTAAAAAGCAGTACAGAAGTGCCAGCTAGCAGTAATAAATCATTGCCGATAACCGAACGCATTTTTCGAATATAATCCATTCTCCACTCTCCTTGAAAATTGATTTTAAAAATAAAATCCTCTTAATAACAATATTTACAGAATTGGGCTATAGTGTAAATGATAATCCGTACGTTCACCATCTCTTACAATTAAAACGAGCGTTTATTTTTCACCCGTTTGGTAAATATAAACATATAAATTCAAAAGAGTGGTGACTTGACTTGAAAGAAATAACAGAAGTGATGTACTGTGAACGTTGTCAGCGCGAAACAACACATGAAATCCAAGAATCTGCGTTAGCCATTGATTTTCGTTGTACAGAGTGCAATGTTGAAACAGAGGAAGTCAAAACGTTTTTTTAATACGAAGGCTCTGTTAAATTTTAAAGTTGATATTTTATAAAATTAGAGGAAACCCTTAAAAATAAGGTTTCCTCCATTGATATTCCTACAATGTTTATCAGATTTTTCACAACCATAAATCATTCTTCTTTTTTTGGAGTAAAATTTATTTTAGCAACATCCCTAATAATCGGAAAGTTATGCTCTTCTGCCACGTTCACCTTACTATCAACCCATATTTCAACTTTCTGTTTTTCTTCAAAGCTTGCAGATGAATAATACTTTGTATCCAACTGAATAATTCCTTCGCCTCCATCATTCAGCCCAAAACCACTTCCCTTAATTAACAGTTGAGCTTTATCTTCGTCAACTTTTACTATTATTCCTTTAATATCTGCCGAACGATTATATTCGCTATTAACCTTTAGATTTGCAGGGTCTTCAAGGGTTTGTTGATTACAAGCCGATAATAATAACATTAACATAAAAGCAAATAATAACTTTTGAATTTTCATATTATAGCCCCCTCATATATATAGTCGTAAAATTATAGTTTCGCATTGAATGAAACCACTTTGTTAGCTAATGACTATACAATGAATTTTGACACTCATAAACTATCATATGTATCTGTCTTTTCAAATACAAATGATGTTAATAGAAGCTCTTTAAGATGCAGCACGTTTTCGGTAACATCCTGTGACATATTGTTGCGTTCCTTTCGGTGTGAAAATTTAGTTGTCTATAGATTAGTCAAATTTAACAACAATCATAACTGAAAAAACACCCTTAATTGAAAGGGCGTTTTAACAATATGTAAGATTCTATGATTCACTATCTGATGATTTAGTCGAATTTGTTTCAGTTGATTCTTCCTTTGGTTCAGTAGGTGAGGCAGGATTTTCATTGCTGTCATTGTTTGATCCAGAATCGGATTCAGGTTCTTCAGTTTGTTCAGGCTCTGGACTAGGTTGGTCATTACCTGTACTATCCTCTGTTTTATCAGGTTCCTCTTCGTTTGTAGGTTCCTCACTAGGCTTTGGTTCAGTTGGTTTTGGTTTGGTTGTTGGTTCCTTTTTATCAGAAGGTGTAGTATCCTTCTCTGGCTTTTTAGCAGAATCTGAACTAGTATTGCTATCATCCTTCGTGGATGAATCCGCATTAGAACTAGTATTACCGGACTTAGATGTCGGACTTTTACTAGACGTTTCCGAGTTACTAGTTTTGTTAGTCGACTGTTGACTACTAGTGCTTGGTGTGTAGCTCCAATTAGTAGTAGGTACGTAGGTTTGCTCTGTTGTAACCAGGGACTCTTCGTCAAGTTCAAGTTCTGAAGCCTCATCCTCTAGTTCCTCTTCGTCCTCGTCTGATCCCTCAAGGAGTTTCTCGTCCAAGGAATCATCTTTTTTCTCTAACCCGATTTCTTTACTTGCCACAAGAGTTTCATTGGTCAGTGTAATCGTATCGTTAGGCTTCGAGTTATCTTCTGTCTGCACGATTGTCTTTCCCCATGTTGCTTCTCCATACGCAACGACTCCAATAAGAAGGATAATCATCACAACAGTTAATGCATGGGTGACTTTGATCATATCATTTCCCCCTGAATCTTCTATTCTACTATTCTCTCCTTATTCTACCATTTTTCGGGGAAAAATTACCCATTTCTACAAAACTTTTTGAAACAGAGGGACGGTTCTTGTGCTTCACTTATCGTAGTGAGTATGATGAAGCAGGAGAACCGTCCCTGTGCCTCAGTGACTTTATGTGTGATGAGGCACAAGAACCGTCCCCATGCTTTAAAAATAAAATTGAAGCCAAATTTCATTTTGTTTTGTCTAATGGATGTAAGATATAAATCAAGCGAGGTGAACGGTTATTATACGTTTAGTGAAAAAAGCTCAAAAGGGTGATGATAAGGCCTTTTTAAAGCTTTTCCAACAATATGAAGAGGACATTTATCGAATGGCTTATGTGTATGTTAAAAATGAAAGTGATGCACTTGATGTGGTGCAAGAGGTGGCATATCGCTCTTTCAGCAAAATCGAAACATTGAAAAGTCCCGAGTTTTTCAAGTCTTGGTTACTTAGGATTACAATCACGTGCGCAATCGATTTAATGAGAAAGAATAAAAAAGTTGTTCATCTCAATCCAGATTATCAAGAAAAAATTGGCTTGGAGGATGGAGATTTATCCCTTTCGATTACCCTTCAAGAATTGCTCGAAAGGTTAACCGAACATGAAAAAAGTATCGTGATGTTAAGGTTCTATGAAGGATATTCTTTTAGAGAGATAGGGGAAATGTTACATATGCCTCTAGGGTCGGTTAAATCGGTTTTATATAGAGCATTAGAAAAGCTTCGAAAACAGTGTAAGGGGGCTGATTTTTATGAATAATATTAAGCAGGAAGTTGAGAAAATTACTATTCCGAAAGACTTACACGAACGTGCAAAATTGGGTGTTAAACAAGCAAAGGTAGAGAAAAAAGAAGGGCAGAAACGCTCTATCACCAAAAAAGGAACAGTTTATAAACGACTTTCAATTACGGCGGCTGCCTGCTTGCTTGCATGGTCAACATTTACGTTCACCCCTGTAGTGGCAGCGATTCAAGAAATGTATGATAGGATTTTTTCTACACAACATATTGATGATACAGGTGTAAGAACGGCAATTAGTAACGGAAATGGTCAAGCGTTGGATCAGACATTTTATGATGAAAAAAATGATATCACTGTAAATTTTGAAGGCGTGATGACGGATGATAAAGAGACGAAGCTGTTATTAACCTTTCAAAGTGAACAAACAGATTTAGAAAATTATTTTCTTGATATTTTTGAAGGAGCAACAAAAATCAGTTTACACGATGAAAGTGGTCAAAAAATACCATTACCTAACGTAGGGTGGGGAAGCCGATACTATGACAGCAATGAAAATAAGGTTGCTGAAGCATTATCGTTTGCACCAATTAAAGAATTTGCTGGACAGAACATTACGTTAGAAATTGAAAATATCACAATCTACCGTGATGATGAGGAAAGCGGAGAATTCAAGGTCGAAAGTATAGAAACGGTATGGCCATTAAGCTTCACGTTGGATCAATCTGCCATATCAGACCGTGAAACACTGGAGGTTAACAAGGAATTTGAATTTGAGGGAAAAACCTACACAATTAAGCAGGTAGAGTTTTCGGCGCTTGAAACTAGGGTTGTTGTGGCAGGAGAGGACACAAAAATTCAAACAGATGAAACAGGCATGAAATACAGAATTATGAGCAAGTTGGAACATCAATTCCTGAATGCAAGGAAAATTGATAAGGAAGATGGATATATTGTTGATGAAAAGAAATCTGGTGTGTTTTTAAAGTCGGCTGGTGAAAGAGTTGACCCGATTTTTAGTAAGGGAGAAGTCGAAGGTGCTGATGATGAATATATCATGATTTTTTCACAAGTAAAGGATCGAGATGATGTTGTGTTAGAGGTTGGAAAAGATATAGCTGTATCGTTAACTAAGTAAAGCGCCGGGACGGTTCTTGTGCTTCATTCCCCTTGGGAATGAGGCACGAGAACCGTTTTTTGCATCTCCACAAGTTTCTATCTCGAAACAGGGGCATTCGAACATAGAGTTGGTTTCTAAAGGAGTAGGATTTCTATTTGCAGAAACTACACTGCTATGATAAGAGTTAATAGTATTTATTAAGTGGATGTGGAGAGTATAAGTGGTGCTTGAAAGCGGTAGATTTGATAGATATAACGAGTGCGAGGACAGATAGATGTGTACAGAGGGAAGATGTGGTGCACGAGAACCGCTTCAAGCTTCACGGACAGATGAGGCAGGAGAACCGTCCCTGTGCCTCACCGGACAGATGAAGCATGAGAACCGTCCCTGTGCCGCAGGAGAACCACCCGGACGCTTCACGAGGCAGGAGAACCACCCTCTCGCTATGAGGCAGGAGAACCGTCCCCACGCTTCACATGAGGCACGAGAACCGTCCCCGTGCTTCGCAAATCTTAAGAAATTCTTCATTTTTTCCCTACTATTTACTTAAGAAGTGTTGTTTATACTAAGGGCATATTAAAGAAACTGAGTGTTGGAGAGGAGGGGTTAGGTTGAGTGAGTATGTGGTGTTGGTTGTGGATGATGATAAGGAGATTCGCGATGGCATTGAGATTTATTTGCGAAATGAAGGGATGAAGGTTCTGAAGGCGAAGGATGGCGTGGAGGCGCTTGAGTGCTTGCAAGAGAATGAGGTTCATTTGATTTTGCTCGACATTATGATGCCTAGGATGGATGGGATTTCGGCGACGTTTAAAATTCGCGAACAGAAGAATATCCCGATTATTATTTTAAGTGCAAAAAGTGAAGATACCGATAAGATTTTAGGCTTGCAGGTCGGTGCGGATGATTATGTGACGAAGCCTTTTAATCCATTAGAGATGATTGCACGGGTAAAATCACAGCTTAGAAGGTATGTGACGTTAGGACCGTATGAGGGAAGAAATAAAGTCATTGATTTGAACGGATTAACGATCGATCAAGCTGCGAAGGAAGTGGCCGTGAATGGGGAACCAGTGAAATTAACACCGATTGAGTATAAAATTGTGGAGCTCTTGATGGTGAACGCTGGCCGGGTATTTTCAATCTCTGAAATCTATGAAAGAGTATGGAATGAACCTTATTATAACGCCGAAAATACGGTTGCTGTGCATATCCGGAAAATCCGTGAAAAGATCGAAATCGATCCAAAAAATCCAAGATATTTAAAGGTGGTATGGGGAATTGGATACAAAATGGAGAAGTAGAATCGGGGTAATTGCGTGGCTCGTTCTGTTTGCCTATGGAGTCAGTGGTGTTCTATCAGCATTAGTAAATGACCGAGATTATCTACAGCAAAATTATTTTGAAACGTCCCAATTTCAGGGGACGATTGGGGAATTTTCCGACTATCTCAACATGTTTGAAGTCTCATATCAAACAAAAGAAGAGATGATCAAAAAAATTTCGATAACACAAGAGGAAATTGACGAGCATCGCTACCGTTATGGTAATTTAACAGATCAAATCACCAATATCGAACAGCGATATAATCACAAAATCGAAGAAGCCGAGGCGAATAATAACACAAAGGCCGCAGATGCTTATAAAAAAGAACGTGATGAAAAAATCGCAGACATTACGAAAAACTTTGAAAGTGACGAGCATGTGAAAGCTAAAATCGTCAAAGAAAAAGAAAAACATATTGATAAATATTTAAAGCAGCTAGAAGCGTATCGAGATGACTATGAGTCATATGAAGAAGCATTTGCCTATTTTTTGCGAGATACCGAAACGGGTGAAATCTACACAAATCTCTCAACAAAAGATAGCAACCTCGTTGATGAATTTATTAATGACAAAACGATGCATTTTATTCAAACCTATCCAACAAAGGATCATACCTATCTAAGTTTAATTAACCGACCGTTATTCTGGCAGTATGATGAGGATATTGACTTTTCACTAAATGGCCATTTATTTGAGGGGCAAATAGCTGTTTCAAAGAATACACCAGCGACGAATAGAATTATGCTTGACTATCATAGCTATCAAAGTGAACGAATTTCGTTTTGGATTTATACACTTGGGGCGCTGGTTGCATTAGTGGTTAGTATGTTTATCGGCAAAAAATTTGGACTCACTGCTAAAATCGCGCCTGCTAAATGGCAGACTACCTATAATAAAATACCATTTGATCTAGCAATCTTACTACTCTTTATTTCTATTTTAACAGCGCTAGGAATTACATCAGAATCATCACCACACGTCTATTATAATCCTGATGATATTGTGTTTTTCCTCTTTTGGTTAACAATCGTATATGGACTTACATGGCTGCAATGTAAGTATATGTATAATAGGGTGAAAATGTATCCTTTCGATAGAAAAGTCTGGGAAAACACACTTCTTTATAAAGTACTCAACATGTTCCGAAATGCCTTTTTAAATCGAAAATTAGGAACGCAAGTATTTTTCATATTAATCATTTTCTTTGCAAACGGCTTGTTTCTCGGGCTTGCGGGGCTTGAAGAAGGGTTCCTGATTATCTTTTTCCCGTTGTTCTTTCTCATTGGTATCCCACTCTTTTTCATCAGTATAAAAAAATTGGGGGATTTCAACAAAATCATGTTGCACACGAGAGCAATTGCCGACGGTCGCTACGAGCCAGATTTACCTGTTAAAGGGAAATCAGTGTTTGCCAAGCATGCTGAAGATATTAATAAAATGAAGCACGGTGTGAAACAATCGCAAACCGCTCAAGCTAAGAGTGAGAGGTTAAAAACAGAGCTCATTACAAATGTGAGTCATGATTTGCGGACACCGCTGACATCCATTATTACGTATTCGGAGCTGTTAAAAAATCCTGAGTTAACAGAAGATGAGCGCGGGGCGTATCTTGAAATCATTGACCGCAAATCAAAACGCTTAAAGGTACTAATTGATGATTTGTTTGAAGCATCCAAAATGGCGAGTGGTTCGATTGAGCTACTAAAAGAAAAGGTAGACATCGTCCAACTGCTTCAACAGTCACTAGCAGAGTACAATGAATCGATGCAAGAATCTGGAATTCAATTCCGGGTTACTAATCCTGAAAAACCGGTCTATGCACTTGTGGATGGACAAAAGCTGTGGCGGGTGTTTGAAAATTTAATTGGCAACATGCTCAAATACTCATTGCCTAACACACGGGCTTTTATCAATGTAAAAGAAGAACACAATCAAATTGTCATCACGTTTAAAAACATCTCGAAATATGAACTGAGTGAAAACAGTGACGAGTTATTTGAGCGTTTCAAACGAGGTGATGAATCGCGTCACACGGAAGGGTCGGGCCTTGGTCTTGCAATCGCAAAGTCAATCATTGACCTGCATGAAGGTGCGCTGGACATTGAAGTGGATGGAGACTTGTTCAAAGTAACGATTAGACTTGCAACATTGAGCCAAGTTCGTTGAAAAATTTATCACGCCCAATACAAATAAATGGTTCCCTTTTTGCGGAAAAACGCATATGAAAATAGCAGACCAGAAATGGTTTGCTGTTTTTATTATAAGGGATATTAATAAAAATAACAATAATATTATAAATATCAATAATAAATTATTGTAATTCAATAAATAAATATATAAAATGAAAGAAATAAGTTTTTCCTGTCAATGTGCCAACCATGTGAAATGATATGTCATTTTAGCTGTACATAGACACAACGTTGACACCACTTAATGATGAACTCTTAGCGTTTCAAAAAAACAACGTTGATACCACTTAATGATGAACTCTTAGCGTTCAAAGAAACACCGTTTAAACGACATAAAGAAGATGTCATTTTACAAAACAAAGACACCAACGTTTACTCCACCTACTTCTCAAGTCTTAGTTGAAAATATAACTGAGGCACATTATGGCGATCTCCATTCCGCGATAAGATAAGGTCATAAGATGAATGGAGGCAGGAAAATGAAAAAACTTGGTTTGTTGGTAGTCGGTATCGTCGCCGCGATTATATTGTTAGCAAATGTTGATTCATTTGTTGGGATGGTAATTGGGCTTGTCATTATGTATTTCTCTTTTAAGAGGTATGTAAAATCATATTCTACTGGTCGTAAGGTAATGTGGGCAACTGTTGGGGTGGTAGCATTTGCAGTCACAGTCTCAAATTTCCCCGCAATCTTGGCGATAGTTGCAGCATATGTTTTATATCTTGTTTATAAAAAATGGAACGAAACAAAGGTTGAAGATGAATGGGCAGATAGAACATGAAATTAAGAAAATCTTAACATTTTTAATAAGAGTTTCTTAATGTTTACTTTTTACAATAAAAGCATGACAAGAAGAAGTAACGAAGTGAGGTGGCCTTAATTGAAGAAAATTTTATTTTTTCCATTGTTAGAAAGTTTACCATCTGGACATCATCAGGTTGCTAGTGCGATTGCTGGCTACATTTCAAGGCGAAGTGATGGTATTGAATGTAAAAAAGTAGATTTGTTGAGTAGCTGGAATCCGAAGGTAGAATCGATGATTACGAAAACATATTTAAGCTGGATTCAGCGTTATCCAGCGTCATATGCGTTAGTGTATAAAAAGCTTGCTTATCAATCGAAACAAAAGCGTTCTTATAAACATTACGATTTGTTGTTTCAGCACAAGCTTGAAAAAATCATTACCGAAGAGCAACCAGATTTAATCATTTGTACCCATGCTTTTCCATCGTATTTACTTAGTAATCTTAAAAAATCGGGTGCGTGTCATGTGCCTGTCGTGAATATCTATACAGACTTTTTCATAAACGATGTGTGGGGAAGTGAGATGATTGAGTATCATTTTGTTTCTGATACTAAGATGAAGACATATCTTATGGAGCATAATCATGTACCTGAGCGGAAAATATGGATAACAGGAATTCCTGTAGACGAAAGCTTTGTTAGTACAAACGCACAAACACCAAATCGTAAGCTAACCGTCCTTCTTTCAGGAGGCAGCGCGGGTCTTGGTAACATCATGGAGCTAGTCAATCAAGCGGGTTATGACCAGCGCATCAATTTTTATGTGTTATGCGGGAATAACAAACAGCTGTATCATGAACTTTCCAACCGAAACAACTACAACGTTCACCCTCTACCATATATCACCTCACGAAAGCAGATGAATGCCCTATACAATTCGGTAGATGCAATTATTACGAAGCCTGGAGGTGTCACAGTCAGCGAGGCCATGAAAGCGAACGTGCCAATCTTTATCCATTCTGCACTTCCAGGGCAGGAGGAAATTAATCTCACGCATTTAAAAGAACAGGGACTTGTTTTTCCCATTAAAGAGGGTCGAAATCTCGCAGATCAGCTTTCAGAAATATTACACAATGAACCGAGAATGAGGGAATATAAACGATGTGTCGCGCAGTATTTGAATACTCAAGACCTTTCAAAACCAGAGGACATTTTCCACTTTATTGAAGATATTGTAGGTGTAAATAATGGCAAATTGATCGAAACTTTATAGTAAAAGGAAAAAACGGTGCCCAGGCAACGATAAAAGGAGGAAAAGGTAGTGGTTGAAATCATCTTAAACTGGTTAAAAGAAATTGGGATTATCGGCTTATTTGCAGCCATGTTCCTTGAAGGTTCATCCCTCCCTTTTCCAGGAATTGCAGTTGTGTTAGCGTATGGTTACATTTTGCCATTTAGTTATTGGAATACAGCTTGGATTGCGGCTCTGATGAGTGTCGTGTATTGCCTTGCAAGCTTACTTCCTTACTTTTTTGGCAGTAAGGTCGAAGGACTTTTTAAAAAGCGTGCTAAAAAGGGTTTAGATAAGGCGAAGAGGCTGTTCGTTCGGTATGGCGTATGGAGTGTGGCCTTCTCGCGGCCATTTGGTCTTGGTAATTATATTTCATATGTAGCAGGAATGAGTAAAATGAGGCTATCATCGTATTTGCTACTTACGTTTATTGGCATTTATCCATGGTCGTTTGTGATGATTTTATTAGGAAATTATTTTAATGGTAGTTATCAGGCTTTTAAGCAATTTTACGATCATTATAGTGGTTATTTATACAGTGCTGTTGCACTCATTTTAGTGATGATTTTCATTTATTTTTATATGAAAAATAAACGTGAACAGGAACGAACACCTGTAAGGGAAGGTGGAAACAATCGTGCATGAAACAGGAGTATCTTTCGGGGGAGGCTGTTTACGCGGTGTCGCCCATATTGGGGCTCTTAAGGAAATCTTATCACATGATATTTCAGTGACCCATGTGGCCGGAACAAGTGCTGGAGCAGTGATTGCTGGTCTTTTTGCGTGCGGAATGAGACCAGATCAAATGGCGGACGCAGTAGAGTCATTATCGATTCGTAAGCACCTCGACATTGGCTTTAATCGAAAAGGGTGGTTAAAAGGTGACCGGTTTTATCAAACATTATTAAAGTTAACGGATGGGAAATATTTTTCCGATTTGGATATTCCCCTTGCAGTGGTTTGTGTGGATTTGCATTCACGGTCACTTACGATCATCAAAGAAGGTGAGGTAGCCAAGGCATTGCGCGCTTCGATTGCGATACCAGGCGTTTTTTCGCCAGTCGAAATGGGCAGTAAATTATTGGTTGATGGCTATATTTTAAACAATAATCCAGCAGATGTAGTCAAAGCAATGGGTGCTAGGCACTGCATCGCAATTAGGGTGTTAAGTTCAAACATGCAAAACGAAACACCAAAAGGGGTATTATCGTGTGTGAATCGATATATGGACATCGCTAGCTCCATTCACACGGAGCAATTATTGAAAAAACATAGTGACATGATTATGGATATTGATTTGGTCGATGTGGGCAGATTTGACCACAAGTCACTTTCAACTGTGATGAAACGAGGTCAAGATGAGGCACGTAAGGTGCTTTTACAAGAAAAAATGAAAGAGTCGGTAAATCGTGTCGTGTATCTAGACCAATGGCTTAAAAAGACGTCAGTTTAGATTTGCTAGAAAATTAGATTATAAGGATTAGTTATGGTAAGATATGGGTATTTGAATGATAGAGTACTAGATGTAAGAGGTGTCAAAACATGGTTCGAAAAAATAGATTTTATAGCATTTTCTTTTTAGCAGCTTTTTTATTATGGATAAAAACGTATCTTGTTCAACAGACAGAATTTAATTTGGGTATAGAAAATGGGATGCAGCAATTTTTACTGTTTTTCAATCCGTTAGGGTCGGTCTTATTCTTTCTCGGATTTGCCTTACTTGGAACAGGTAAAAGAAAATACGTGTGGTTGATGGTCATCCATTTTACCCTAAGCGTCCTGTTATTTGCGAATGCGGTCTATTATCGATCGTTTAACGACTTCATAACCTTGCCAACATTGATGCAAACGCAAAACTTTGGAGATGTGAGTGGAAGTGTGCTATCACTATTGAGACCATATGATCCACTCTTTTTCCTTGATACTATTGTTGTGATTATCCTTGGGGTTAGAGGATTAAAGAAAAATGTGGAAACACGTGCCTGGAAAACGGCCTTGGTTTTTGTTGTTGCCATGTTGATTATATCTTTTAACTTAAAGCTTGCAGAGGAAGACAGACCGGATTTGTTAACAAGAACGTTTGACCGAAATTATATCGTGAAATATTTAGGTATGTACAATTACACCATTTATGATGCAGTGCTAAGCACGAAAGCATCCGCAAAACGAGCAATGGCAGACAGTAATGATATTGCCGAAGTGCTTAATTTTACAAGATCACAATATGCAAAACCAAATCCCAATTATTTTGGGGCAGCCAAAGGGATGAACGTAATTTATATTCACCTTGAATCGATTCAGAATTTCTTGATTAATTATGAGCTTCATGGTGAAGAGGTAACACCATTTTTAAACTCATTGACAACAGAAGAAAACACGATGTACTTTGATAACTTTTTCCATCAAACCGCCCAAGGAAAAACGTCTGATGCTGAATTTATGTTAGAAAATTCGTTGTATGGCTTGCCGCAGGGTTCTGCTTTTTCATTAAAAGGTCTCAATACATACCAAGCAGCACCGGGGATTTTGGGACCGGCGGGGTACACGTCGGCAGTGTTTCATGGTAACAATGGGACGTTTTGGAATCGAGAAGAAATTTATAAATCTTTTGGCTTTGATCATTTCTTTGATGCTAGTTACTATGATTTAAAGGAAGAGGACATGGCGGAATACGGATTAATGGACAAGCCATTTTTTGAGCAGTCAATTCCGTTACTAGAATCGTTACCACAGCCTTTTTATACAAAATTTATTACGGTCACGCATCATTATCCATATTCGATGGACCAAACTAAAACAACCATTGCACCACATACGACAGGCGATAGATCTGTAGACAATTACTTCCAAACCGCACGCTATGCGGACGAGGCGTTGAAGGAGTTCTTCGATTACTTGAAGGAATCGGGCCTATATGATAACTCTGTCATCGTCATGTATGGGGACCATTATGGAATTTCGGAAAACCATAACAAAGCAATGGAGAAGGTGTTAGGTAAAGAAATTACGGAGTTTGATAGTGCCGGCTTACAACGGGTGCCATTATTCATTCGTGTGCCTGGCATCCAAGGGGGGACGATGCATCAATACGGCGGCCAAATTGATGTCATGCCAACATTAATGCATTTGCTGGGAATCGACACGAAACATTATGTCATGTTCGGAACAGATTTACTCTCAGTGCAGCATGACGAACTCATCCCATTTCGAAATGGAGATTTTGTAGGACCAACGATTTCCTACATCAGAGGCACATTCTATGATTCTACTACTGGAGACGTGATCCAAGAAATGGATGAAGCGTTACGACTAAGAGAAGCGGTAGTGATGAAACTAAGTCACTCAGACAAGCTCGTAGAAGGAGACCTCCTCCGCTTTTACACACCAAGAGGGTTCATTCCGGTTAACCGCTCTGACTACAGCTATGTGAAGCAAGGGGCGGCGGCAAGGCAGGTGAAGCAGGGGCAGGTGAAGCATGAGGAAACATGGGGACGGTTCTCGTGCCTCATATTGAAGTAGGGGTGAAGAGGTGGAGCGGTTCTCGTGCCTCATATTGAAGTAGGGGTGAAGAGGTGGAGCGGTTCTCGTGAAAGCAGGGGGAAAGCATGGGGACGGTTCTTCTGCCTCATTCCGTGGGAACGAGGCAGAAGAACCGCTACTGCTTTGAAGTGGAATATTGAAAAATGTATAATGACCAGTTGTCTGAATGCTTATCGTGCTCGGACGTTCTATGGTGCAGTTCTAGGACTTTAGCGCAATTCCATCTCGGGGATTGCGCTTTTTCTATAGAGGAATTGTAAAGAGTGATCAGATTGTTTTGTTTAGTTTTGATGAGGTCAAACCGAGCGGTGAAAATATTGAAAAGTGGTAAATCTTGTTTGAATGAGAGGGAAGGATTCGGACAGTTTGGGTTAGTGGGGTGAGGATTTTGTCCGAATGAGGGAAGGATTCGGACAGTTTAGGGTAGTGGGGTGAGGATTTTGTCCGAATGAGGGAAGGATTTGGACAGTTTGGGGTAGTGGGGTGAGGATTTTGTCCGAATGAGGGAGGGATTTGGACAGTTTAGGTTAGTGGGGTGAGGATTTTGTCCGAATGAGGGAGGGATTCGGACAGTTTGGGGTAGTGGGGTGAGGATTTTGTCCGAATGAGGGAGGGATTCGGACAATTTAGGGTAGTCGTGTAAGGATTTTGTCCGAATGAGAGAGGGATTTGGACAGTTTAGGGTAGTGGAGTAAAGATTTTGTCCGAATGAGAGAAGGATTTGGACAGTTTAGGTTAGTGGGGTGAGGAATTTGTCCGAATGAGAGAAGGATTTGGACAGTTTAGGGTAGTGGAGTAAAGATTTTGTCCGAATGAGAGAAGGATTTGGACAGTTTAGGTTAGTGGGGTGAGGATTTTGTCCGAATGAGAGAAGGATTTGGACAGTTTAGGGTAGTGGAGTAAAGATTTTGTCCGAATGAGGGAGGGATTTGGACAGTTTAGGGTAGTGGAGTAAGGATTTTGTCCGAATGGGGGAAGAGAAGATAGGTTTATCATTTTGGACAGCGTTTTTGTTCGTAACACCGTTTGCTTTATTTAGAGGAGTTGGTACCTTCTTTTCCTAGTTACAATCATTCTATATTTTTTCTTCGCCCTGAGAGCAAACCTGCTTCAAAAAAGGGGTTACCGAACAAAGTCAGTAGCCCTCCTTTTTTGTGGAAGATCAGAAAAGTTTTGAGGTAAGAAATCGAGGATTTTTCTGATTTCACACATGCTTAGTATTCCTCAAAAGTAAATTTTTATGAGTAAAACATAAGGATTAAGTGACAGCCCTCATATTTTAATGAAAATGAGGAAGTTTAATCAAAATAGACAGGTTTCTGCGGGTTATGTAAGCAATCAAAGAGATATTCAATTTGTGACGTGGTAATCCGTCCTTCAGATAAAGGAGGCAGCTCATCCAAGCCAAAGAAGCCAACCGCACTTGTTTCAATACCTTCCTTTGCTTGTCCGCCAGTAATGTCGCATAAGATAAACAATTTGTAAATGTGATAGGCAGACGGTGGATGAGGGTGACGTGATTTATCAAAAACACCTAACAGTCTATTTGCCTTAACCTCAAACCCTGATTCTTCATACACTTCCTTCACGGCCACTTCACTTGGAGTGAACCCGATGTCACCCCAACCACCAGGAAGGGACCATTTTCCGTCTTCACTTTCACGTACCATTAAAATCTTATTATCTTTAAAAACAACCCCGCGAATATCTACCTTAGGAGTTGCATAGCCAGTTTCATTTGTAAATAAATCTCTTATTTTTGTGTGGCTCATGTCAGTATAGTGCTTCATTATTTCCACACTTAAGTCTCGTATTTGCTCAAAGCGCTCCAAATCATAGACATCTTTTGAATAAGCAAGTCCAGCTTGTGCAATCGACTGAAGCTCCTTTGCCCACTTAAGCCAATTTGGTTGATTCATGTAAAATCCTCCCCTTGTCAATGTATCCCCATTTTATCATAAAGCAGGGGGACGGTTCTCGTGCCTCAGTATTCTGTTACTGTGGAATAGGTCTGCAGTTCTATGAAAATAAGTTTATTTTCCATAGAATGAAGCACGAGAACCGTCCCCACGCCTCAAAAAAAGTTATTCCACTAAACCGTCATAATCTAAACAAACGTCTGATTAGAAAGCTGAATACCGTGTAAAGACTCTTCAACAAACGTTTGTTTAGATAAAACGTACTAGAAAACAATTATATTAAAAATAATCTCGTGATCGTACAGTTGAAAAGTGAGGCAGAAGAACCGTCCCCGTGCTTTACGTCTGCTTTATTTGTGTTATGATAATATGTGAAGTACTTCACTATCTTTGGAGGCAAAGAGGGGGAATCAGCATGGTATCTATTAATAAACAAGGCACATTTAAACTACTTTCTTATGTCACAACGAAGCTAGCAGCTGCAGGATTTTTACTATCTGTGTTTTTTACGTTTCTATTGGTAGCGTCAGATTTTGATATGTATGAATTTGTTGAATCGATTTCAGAGTGGTTTTTGTGGGCGGTTTGCTTCGGGTATGCCATTTTTTGCTCAGTGGTGATTGATTTAGTAACTTATAAGTTTCCAAGAATCTCTCATAAGGTAAAAATCGCTCTGTACCTTATCGCGGGTTTTTCGTTGTTCCTGGTTATTAGCCTTGAGGTAAACATTTTTACAATCATTGCGGGTACAGTTGGAGCAATTAGCGCACTAGTTTACTATTTTGGAACATACTTGTCTGATAAAATAAAGCCGTTTCGGTACATATTTGCTTTTATCTTACCAATTGTCTTTCTCGTTTTCATTCCCTTTGATTTTACGGAAAAAGAACAATGGCATGAGGTGAAAAAGGAGAATTCATACGAAGCAACTTTTGAACATTTTAATGGAGAACATGAAGTTTCCATTCCACTTAAAGCTGGCCAACAAGTGATATTGTCACACCAATTTCAAAACACTAATGGCGGAGGTCACGGGTTTCGAATCAAAAACGAGGAAAACAAACTCGTTGGAATTACAGAATTAGGTGAGTATAAATGGAAGTTTGAAGTTCAAGAGACAGGAGTTTACCGCTTCGTTGTCACAGGTGATGACGTAAAAGGAGGATTCCAGCTAAGCTGGGAAATCCAGTGAGGCAAAGGGACGGTTCTGTTGCCTCATTCTCGTTACGAGAATGAAGCACCAGAACCGTCCCCATGCTTCACCGAGAGACGACCCATGCTTCACCGAGAGACGACCCATGCTTCACCGAGAGACGACCCATGCTTCACCGAGAGACGACCCATGCTTCACCGAGAGACGACCCATGCATCAACGAGAGGTGACCCCAGTTCACAACGAGGCAGAAGAACCGTCCCCATGCTTCATTCGAAAAAGGTGTTGAAACGTTTCCAAAGTAGTGGTAAGATGGGTACATGAAATCGCTTAATGTTGTTGGAGGTTATAGAAGTGCCGAGTATAAAAGATGTTGCAGTGCTAGCAGGGGTAGGGGTTGGCACGGTTTCGAGGGTCATTAACAATCATCCTTCTGTAAAGCCTGAAACAAAGGAAAAGGTGATTTCAGCGATTCAACAATTGAATTATGTGCCGAATCAGGTGGCGCGAAATTTTAAAATGCAAAAGTCTAAAATGGTAGCATTGTTGCTTCCAAGTATCTGGCATCCATTTTTTTCGGAGCTTGCTTATTATATTGAAGATGCCTTGGATAGTGAGGGCTTCAAACTAATTCTCTGCAATAGTGGAGGAAAGCCTGATAAAGAGCTTTATTACTTTGATATGCTAAAGCAGAACAAAGTTGCTGGTATTATTGGGATAACGTATAACGATATTGAAGATCGAGTGGATACGGATATTCCGATTATTAGTATTGACCGCCATTTTGGAAAAGAAGTAACATGTGTCACTTCAGATAACTATGAAGGTGGGCGTATGGCTGTAAAAGAGCTTGTTAAAGCAGGTGCAAAAAAGCTTGCCTATCTTGGAACGACTAGTACAGTGGCAAGTGAAGTTCAATTACGAAAACAAGGCTTTATCGACGAAGCGCAAGGTCAAGGGATACAATACCAGATCTTTGAAGAAAACGCAGATAATTTTGATGATGAACCATTTTTCGAAGCTATTTTTAAAAATGAAAATCACCACGATGGTGTATTTGCGAATTCAGATTTGCTTGCGGCGCAATATATTGATAAAGCGAAGAGTTATGGAATCAACGTTCCAGAAGATGTGAAGGTAATCGGGTATGATGGCATACAAGACAATAAACTTTTTCACCCAATTTTGTCAACGATTCGCCAACCTGTTGAGGAAATGGCAAGAATAGCAGTGAAGCTGCTTTTGCAGAAAATTGAAGGTGAAGAGCTGGAACAAGATACGTATCGCATCGCTGTTATTTTTAGAGAAGGCGAAACGACGTAATATTTTTTTAGCTAAGTCTGGAAACGTTTCATTCTGGAGCTGACAGCACTAACCTCAGCTTCTTATATTTTTACCAGTACGTGGAAACGTTTCAATTGAGGGAGGACTTAGTGAGCTACGACCTTTTTAAAAATTCCAATGGTACGATTCTACTATACTCAGTCATATGACTTTTTAAAATCACAATGATACGATTCTACTATACTCAGTCATATGACTTTTTAGAATCACAATGATACGATTCTACTATACTCAATCATCTGACTTTTTAAACTCATATTTGGAAACGTTTCAACCGTAATCTTCCACTGAGCATTGGGAAGTCTATAAATAAACAGTTACGTGGAAACGTTTCATCATACTGGGAGGTGGATCAAAAGTTCAAAATTGGTTCGCACAAGTGCAGAGGAATCACATAAATCAACGATAATTAGGGGGAATTTATCATGAAAAAGACGACAAAAAAGACACTTACAGGTATCATGTCAGCAGCGTTAGGTTTCACATTGCTTACAGGCTGTGGAACAACAGGAGAGAATAGTACTGGTGTGGGAGAAAATGAAAAGGTAAAAATCGAATTTTTCTCATCAAAGCCTGAAAACATTCAAACATTTGAAGGATTAATTGAAAAGTTTGAAGAGCAAAATCCAACCATTGATATTGAGCTAAACTCACCACCTGAGGCTGGAACGGTGTTGAAAACGCGCTTAACGAAGAATGATTTACCAGACTTAATGGCCATTGCTGGTGCAACGTATGTTGATATGGCTGAAGCGGGAGTGTTGGAGGACTTTACAGATTCTCCTTACCTTGATAACATTCAACCAACTTACCTCGAGATGCTTGATAAGCTTGAAGCAGAGGCTGAGGAAGGAACGTTTGGAATTCCTTATGTGACAAACGCAAACGGTATGATGTATAACAAAGACAAATTAGCAGAGCTTGGTCTTGAAGCTCCGAAAACATGGGATGAGTTTGTTGCTGCGTTAGAAAAGGCAAAAGAAGCTGGCGAGATTCCGATTTATTTTACCTTGAAAGATGCTTGGACAGGAATGATTCCATGGAATACGTTAGCAGGTAACCTTGGGCCAGCAAACTTTGCTGATTTGAAAAACAACGGAGAAGCAAGCTTCCAAGAAGATTTTCAAGAAGTGGCTGATAAAATGAAGACTTTACTACAATATGGCCATAGTGATAACTTCGGTATTGGTTATGGTGATGGAAATAATGCATTTGCAAAAGGTGAAGGTGTATTCTATATACAAGGAAACTGGGCGATTCCAGAGATTTTAAAAGCAAATCCAGATGCAAACATCGGATTAATTCCAATGCCTGTTAGCAACAATCCAGAAGAAAACAAGCTTCCATCCGCAATTGATGTGACACTGACAATGGATGCAGGTGCTGAGCACAAAGAAGAAGCGAAAAAGTTCATTGAATTCTTATTAGAGCCAGAAAATGCAACAGTCTATAATGACGAGCAAACAGCATTTTCAGCAATCCAAGGTGTGGTGCAAGAAAACCCAATCATGGAAGGCGTGAAGTCAAACTTTGAAGAAGGCACGCTTGCAACAACACCTGACCAATTCTACCCAACAGGAATGCAAACAGCGAACCTAGTACAAGCATTCTTACTAGATGGCGACGTTGACAAATTCCTAAATGGACTAGACCAAGAATGGGATAAAGTACAAAATCGATAAAAAGTTGAGGAGTGGGGCTGCGCTGGTGTGGTGCATGCACGGGGACGGTTCTCCTGCCTCACTCGTAGAGTAAAAGGAAGCGGGAAAACGGCGCATTTGCTTATCGAAAAAATGAAGCAGGAGAACCGTCCCTATGCTTCATAAAGGAGAGTATTATGACACAAAAATATAAAGAGCAATATCGACCACAATTTCATTTTACACCAGAGAAGAGTTGGATGAATGATCCGAATGGCATGGTGTTTTTCAACGATGAATATCATTTGTTTTATCAGTATTATCCGAATGACACAGTTTGGGGGCCGATGCATTGGGGCCATGCGGTGAGTCGTGATATGGTGCATTGGGAGCACCTGCCGATCGGATTATACCCTGATGAACACGGGATGATTTTTTCAGGAAGCGCGGTTGTGGATTGGAACAATACCACAGGATTTTTCGAGGATGGGAAACCAGGTCTTGTGGCCATTTTTACAAACCACGACAAGTACCCGGACTCTGACCGTGATCGCCAACGCCAAAGCTTAGCATATAGCAAGGATAACGGCAGAACGTGGGTAAAATATGAGGGCAACCCTGTACTTTCGGATGAAAACATTACAGATTACCGTGATCCAAAGGTGTTTTGGCATCATGAGACGGAAAAATGGGTGATGGTGTTAGCTACAGGACAATCGGCGACACTTTACACCTCTTCTAATTTAAAAGAGTGGGAATTCGCAAGTGAGTTTGGGGCAAACGCTGGTTCACATGATGGTGTGTGGGAATGTCCTGATTTGTTTCCATTGGCTGTCGATGATGATGAAAACAATCAGAAATGGGTTATGTTTGTTAGCATTGGGGATGACCCGAAAGGTAAAGAAGGTTCAAGAACGCAGTATTTTGTTGGCCAATTTGATGGCACGACTTTTACGAATGAAAATTCAGATGAAACTGTGCTTTGGTTAGATTATGGAAGAGATAATTATGCTGGTGTCAGCTGGTCGGATATCCCGGCTAGTGACGGCCGAAGAATTTACATTGGCTGGATGAGCAACTGGCGTTATGCAAACCTTGTGCCGACAAAAACTTGGCGTAGTGCAATGACCTTGCCGAGAGAGTTATCGTTAACAGCTACTGATGATGGAGTGCGACTTGTTCAAAAGCCTATTTCAGAGATTGGTAAAATTAGAAAGAGTTCGCGGGTTCAAGAGGGCCTCAATATAGATGAAAGCAGTCCTATTTCAATTGAATTGAACAATGAGCTGACAGAACTTGAATTGGAAATCGAGCAAAAAACTGCAGCAACATTTGACTTGATTGTTGAACATTCAGAGGATGAAAAAACAATCATTACATGTGACTTTGCTAACGGTGCATTGCTAGTGGACCGAACCAATTCCGGGGACAATTCTTTCTCTGAATCATTTCCAACCGTTCAAGAAGCACCTTTAAAAATGAACTCTGAAGGAAAATTGAAACTTCAACTCTTTCTTGATACGTCATCAATTGAAGTATTTGCAAATGATGGAGAAGTCGCAATGACCAGCTTAATCTTTCCAAGTAAAATTGGTGAAAAACTGCATCTTGTTTCTAATAACGGAGAAACGAAGATTTCAACAATGAAAGTATCAAAATTGAATTCAATATACGAATGAGACACGGGGACGGTTCTTGTGCTTCACTCACTGCGTGAGTATGAAGCACAAGAACCGTCCCTATGTTTCGTTCATAAATTCACAAACCTTTAAATATGAAAGATATCACTTTATTTTAAACATTTCAATTTTTCGGAAATGTAATTACAATAGTAGTTGTAAGCGCTTTATTGACTGATCGTTTTACTGATATTTATAAATTTTGTTCTGAGCTCCTTTTTTCGAAAGGCGGAGATAACATGCATAGCAGTTTTAATTGTTTATTTCAACATGCAACGTTAAATATTGTTGAATTCGATATCAACAGTAGAAAAGAAATGAAGACATTTAAGCGTACTACACCTTATTACATTATGTCTTATCACAAAAAAGGGGAAGCAAAATTAAGGATTGGAGAAACGGTCCATAGTATTACTCCAGGGACGGTTATCTTGATTCCGCCTCATGTTGAACATGATCATTTCAAGGAATCAGAGGATGATACTACATTTTTCTGGTGCCATTTTACATATGATATTGGCAACGTTATTGATGTATTAACTATTTTTAATATCCCCATCATCTCCAAGATTAAGAACAGCGAGGAATTTGAACGAGTATTTATGCAATATAAAGAGTTAATGATAGACCTCAATTTTCTGTCTTCTACTATATTAAAAAAAGCAAAAGAATATGAAATTCTTTATTTATTTTTAAAAAATGTTCTTACTAATCACAGCCAAAACTATTTTGAAGAGGTAGAGAAATCAGAGGGATTTTTAGGAATGTTGTGTGAAATTATTCAACATCCTGAACAACGTCTATCGCTAACTAGTTTATCGAATAAATATCATCTACATCCTACGTATATAAGTAATCGATTTAAAGAGTTATTTGGCCTTTCTCCTATCCAAATTCAGAGAGAGCTTCGAATTAACCGAGCTAAAACACTTTTAAAAACTAGTGAAATGTCGATTGCTGAAATAGCAGAATTGGTTGGATTTAACGAGGCACCAAATTTTACAAGACTTTTTAAATCCTATGTTGGTATTTCTCCAACACAGTTTAGAAATCTAAATGAGCGTTGGAGTAACGAAGAAGGAGTTTTGAAAGTTTCTAAATCCGACTAAGAAGTGTGTTTTGATAAAAAAGTTATAAAACTATGAATATATCACAAACCATAAAGGAGGAAAAATATATGTTAAGACAGTTAGTAGCAGTACAACCCCATAAGGCAGCGATTGGGGAATATGAAGACAGATCAATCCAACCAAATGAGGTTAAGGTGCAAATTGAATTTGCTTCACCTAAACATGGTTCAGAATTAGCAGGGTTTCGTGGAGAGAGCCCTCACATGGATGATTATTATGATGAGGAATGGCATACATTTTTACCACGCCCGGAGCATGAGAAAAAGGGTATTGAGTTTGGTAAATGGAATCTAGGTAACCAATGGGTTGGGATCGTTACCGAGGTTGGTTCAGATGTGAAGGATTATCAACCTGGTGACCGTGTATGTGGCTATGGTGGCATTAGAGAAACACAAATTGTAAATGCTGTAGACAATTTTTATTTGTTGAAAATGCCTGAGGAAATGTCTTGGAAAAGTGCTGTTTGTTTTGACCCAGCGCAATTCGCCTTAGGCGGTATTAGGGATAGTCACTTGCGAGCTGGTGATAGAGTAGCCATTGTGGGGTTAGGAGCAATCGGCCAACTCGCTGCACAAATGGCAAGACTTGCTGGGGCAAGCTATGTAGCGGTTGTTGACCCAATTGAAAGTCGCCGTGCGGTCGCTTTACAGGCTGGTGCTGATGCAGCCTTCGACCCAATTAATGAAGATGTCGGCCTTGAATTAAAAAAGGCGACAGGCAAATTAGGGGTTGATGTCATTATTGAAACAAGTGCAAATGAAATGGCACTTCAGCAGGCATTAAGAGGGTTAGCGTATGGAGGAACAATCGCTTATGTTGGATGGGCAAGACCATTTAAAGGTGGACTAGACCTTGGACGTGAAGCACATTTTAACAATGCTAAAATTGTTTTCTCGAGAGCGTGTAGCGAGCCCAATCCAGATTACCCACGCTGGAGCTGGAGAAGAATTGAAGAAACGTGCTGGAAAATGCTCAGTGAAGGAAAATTGAATTGCGAGGACATCATTCGTCCTGTTGTACCGTTTGAGGATTGTGCAGAGGGTTATGAACTCTATGTGGATCGCTTTCCAGAGCAAAGTGTAAAGTTAGGGGTTAAGTTTTAAAAATAGGTTGAAGCGTTAGGTGGATGAGTGAGAAAGGGGTATATGTTAAAGGATACTGTGTTTCGATTTTAACAATATATGACTAGACTCATCCAACCTACTTTCAATAGTATTAAAAGTTTCAAAGGTAGTGTCAAAAGATTTATGAAAACTACCTAAAGGGTTAGTTTCTCTCCTATTTACTGGATGGAGATGCGCCGCAATCGCTTTTGACAAACACGCCAATGGTTTGAGGATTGTTTAACAAGGGCGAAGGGAACAAAAGAAGGCATACCAAATAAGCCCTTGGTTGTTTCCATTTTAAACCATTGGCAAGTTCGGTTTGTCAAGAG
>Ga0182742_1001994_pt1 | contig 24028 bp, 21 predicted proteins | sample eDN5th37CBELigMG_FD_128880 | JGI IMG/M metagenome (GOLD analysis project Ga0182742, IMG submission 128880) | Enriched Miracle-Growth compost microbial communities from Emeryville, California, USA - eDNA 5th pass 37_C BE-Lig MG (version 2)... ...
CGTTGCCGACATCGTCATCAACGGCGAGAAGAAGCACGTCGTGATGCAGGCGCCGAAGAACGGCTTCTTCTACGTGATCGAGGCGGCCACGGGCAAGGTGATCAGCGCGCGCCTCGTCGTGCCGTTCGCGAACTGGCTGACGGGCTTCGACAAGGAGAACAACTGGAAGCCCATCCTCAACCCGGCCGCCAACATCGGCGTGAACAAGGCGGGCTGGTACATCGTGCCGTTCCAGACGCACGTGTGGTATCCGCAGTCCTTCAATCCGAACACCGGGCTCATGTACTTCGGCGTCCGCTACGCCACCTTCGGCATGGTGGCCGAGGACGGCGCGAAGATGGGCAACCAGCTTCTCGGCATCAACGTCGCGAAGCGCCCGGAAATGCCCGCGCCGAAGCTCGAAGGCGCCGGCGTCTGGCTGACCGCGTGGGATCCGGTGAACCAGAAGGAGGTCTGGCGCTCACGCGACGGCGTGGCGAACTCCGGCACGATGACGACCGCGGGCAATCTCGTGTTCCAGGGCACTGCGCCTCGCAACTTCACGGCGTTCCGCGCGGATACGGGCGAGAAGCTGTGGTCCGCGGATGCGGGGGCCAGCATCGCGCCCGGCTCGATCACGTATGAGATCGATGGCGTGCAGTACGTCGCGGTCGTCGCTGGCGGCGCGGGCCCCGGCTCGAGCAATCGACTGCTCGTGTACAAGCTCGGCGGGAACGTCACGCTGCCCCCGCCGGCTCCGGCGACAACGCCGGTGCTGTCGCCGCCGGATGAGTTCGGAACGCCGACTCAGCTTGCGCTCGGAAAAGAGAAGTACGAGCAGAACTGCACCATCTGCCACGAGGGCGGACGCGGGATGGGCGGCTTCCCGGATTTGCGATACACGCCGCATCTGCAGGCCGCGGAGTCCTTCAAGGCGGTGGTGTACGACGGCATCCTCACGGAGAACGGCATGCTCGCGTTCAGCAAGACGCTGTCCGTCGAGGATGTGGAAGCGATCCGCGCGCACGTCGTGCGGCTCGCACACGACCTGAAGAAGAACCCACAGCCGGCGTTCGGCGGGTTCCGCGGGCCACCGCCTCCACCGGCGGGCGCTTCGGGCCAGCCGCAGCCGCTCGTCACCGACACGGTGGGCATGCATCAGTAAAAAACGAGGGGGCGCTTGAAGGCGCCCCCTTTGTTTTCGGCGGAGCTATTTTCCGCAGAGCTGTTTCTGCGGACGCTCCGCGTTTCCCGCGGCGCGCGCGCTCCGGACTTCGGAAGTCCCCGCCTCAGGTACCGCGCGGGAGCAGTCTCCGGCCGTCTCAGGCAACGAGCCGGATCGGGCGGATGCCGCGCTCCTTTTCCGACGCTTCACACAGCGCCACGAGCTCGCCAAGCGCCAGCATGTAGAGGTGCTGGAAAGCGCCCGGCATCGGCCAGGCGGCGCGGGCAAGCGCTTCCGAGCTCAACGTAGCGCCGCCGCGCGCAGGCATCTCGCGGCAACAGGCCCGCAGATAGCCGCCGACGGTTCGATCTGCCGTCACCGGTTGAGGAATGCGTTCCGCCTGCTCCAGCAACTGAATGGCCCCGTTACCGAACTGCGCTTCCATTTCGGCAAATCCAGGCGGCATCTTTCCGCTCGCTTCCGCGATTCCCGCGAAGCTGCGCATCGCGCCGGCGAGCTCTTCGAGCAACCCGGCCAGTCCGCCGAGCGTTGCCATGCCCGCCACTGTATCTCGCAGCTGGGCGGCACGATCGCGCTGCTCAGATGCCATAGCGTCGATCGCATGCTCGATGCGCGCGCCGTAAAGCGAAAATCCATCCTGCAGCGGGCGATGGAAGGGCAGGCGATTCCCGGCGATCTGCTCCAGCTCCGCCGCCATCTGCTCGGGGGAGCGATCCGCGCCCGCGATGCCGAGCTCATTCGAGCTCGCCCCGAGCGCGACCGCCGTCCGCAACAGCTCGCGACGCTCCTGCGCGTGATAGGCCTGAAGCCAGTTACGTGCGATCTCGGGAGACTTCGTCCGAATCTGGTCGATGCAGTCCTGCCACGCAGGCGCCTCGCCGGCCTCGGTGTTGGGCAGTAACGGAAGAAGCGGCCAGGGCTGGAACTGCCCGTTGAAGAACCGATTGAGCTGCTCGCGCTGCTCGATGCGATTGCGCACGTGCCCGACGATCTCCTCGCGGGAGCGCAGCTGATCCTCCGAAAACCTTACGCCCTCTTCCGCGTAGAAAAGCCGCGTGGCTCGCTGGCACCAGCCGGCGAAATCCCGGAACAGCACGGCGGCGGGCGCATCCTCGACGTACATACCCGGCGCCTGCAGTTTCTCCGCGTTGTCGATGCGTTCGACGTCCGGCGGGTGCGAGTCCCAGTAGCGAGTCGTGGTCTGCTCCTGCATCTCCTCTTCGATGCTCGCGAGGCGGGCCGGGTCGAAATCGCGCGCATGCGCGGCCACTGCGTCGGGCAGGTCTCGCAGCAACCGATGCTCCTGCCAGGCTTCGATGTTCGATCGGTTCACTTCGACGAATGCGTGATTCAGTGCGCGCAGCGACCGGGCGGTCGTTCGGAAGATGTGGCTGCCTGCGAGCAGCGCTTCGTAGCGGTCCGCGTCGAATTCCATCTGGCGCGACATGTATCGCGAAAGTCGCAAGCTGAGATGGAACAGCTGCTCCATCAGGAAACGCGTGGCGCGAACCGCGAGCCATGTGGCAGCGAGAGACAGGTTGATGAGCCAGGAGAACCAGTGCTCCTTCTCGGCCTGGGCGTCGGACCAGTCCTGCAGCTTGCGGAGCCATGCGTCTTCGCCGTAGGCGCAGTGCTCCAGCCAGCCGTTGATCGAGTTGACGATGAACGAGCAGATCATGCCGAAGCGCTGGGCGAAGTGGCCGAACTCGTGCGCCAGCACGCCGACGAACTGGCGGGCGCTCAGGCCGCCCGCCAACGACAGCCCGATGGTGAGCACCTTCTGGCCGTTGAAGAGGCTCCGCCAACGCGAGCGGAACTGCACGGAGGCGTTTGCATCCCAGCTGAGCCGGATCTCGCTCGGAGGGGAAACGCCGATGGCGCGGCAGAGTGCGTGCACGCCGGAGACGAACCCGGGCTCCTTTTCGGGGTCGAGCGTCAGGGCCTCCCTGGGGCGGGGTCGCGTCGAGAAAAGTGGACGGAGGAGAAACAGCACGAGCACGGCGCCGGTGAGACCGGGCACCGCATACATCAGCGCGACGAGTTGCCAGTTGCGGGGGAGATGCTCGTGGATGTGAGTGAGATACCAGAACCAGCCGTATGCGATGCCGGCGGTGAAGCCGACGTAAAGCAGCGGCACGGCGACGCAAAGTAAGGTGACGAGCAGAAGCCCAGCGACATAACCAAACCCCACGCGAGGTTTCGGCAGGTGCTGGTTCGCGAGGGCGAGCAACGCCTCGAGCGGTGCACTCGGGCCTGCTGAGGTACGCTGCGCGCCTGCCGGCGGTCGCGCCGCGCCGGCAGCGGGCCGTGCTTCTCTTGCAGCGGGCCTCGCTGCTCCCGGTGCGGGTTGTGCCGCGGTCTGCACCGACGAACGCGCGCTCTGCGCCGATTGCTGGGCAGCCTGTGCCGGAGCACGCGCGCTCTGCGGCAGTAGTTGGGCGGCATGCGCTGTTGATTGCGCAACCTGTGCCAGCGGTGAGGAGGCCTGCGCCAATGCGGGCGCGGCCCCTGTTGGTGGTGGGGCGGCTTGTGCTGATCGAGGACCGGCGTGCGCCGCCCGTGGTGCTGTCTGAGCCGGCTGTGAGACCGAATGCGCTGGTTGGGGCGCGGGGGGCGCGTCAGGCGCGGGTGGGGTTGCGTTCGGGGAAGACTGGGTTCGTTGCTGAGTTGCGGGGGGCAACGCTGGCTGCGGCGGCACCCGCTGCGGCGAAGAGCGAGGCGTTCCCGCCACTTGCGACGACGCGCCACTCCTTGCGGCCAGTTGCGACGAAGCCCCACTTGCCGACATCTGCGAGGGCGCGCCGCTCCTTGCCGCCATTTGCGAAGAAGCGCCGCTCGTCGCCGCCGACGAAGTGCCATTCCGTGCAGCTGCTGCTGCGGCGGCGGGCGCCACCATCTCCTGCGCGACGGCCTGCAGGCCGATCTCGCGAAACACTTCGACCAGCTTCCGGGCAGACGATGCATCGAGGTCGCGCTTCACTACGCAACGGCCCTTCAGCATCGCCGCGCCCTGCTCCGCCGACACACGGAATCGCGCCTTGAGGCGCGCAACGAGCTCCTCGTCGCCGCACGCCGCGAGCCGGGTTCCTGTGAGCGCCACCTGCAATCGGCGCGAGTCGGGAGAGTTCATGAAAACGGATGTTAGTGACTTGCCGTTTTCACGAAAGCAACGCACGTCCCTTGCGATCCCTCCAGCGCGGAAACTGTGAGGGGACTCTCAAACATCCGCCGATCCGCGCAGCGCCCCGTCGCCAATTGCAGCCATAGACTTTGGTCGAATATCACGCCCCCGCGCCCGCGCTCGGTGCCCCGCGCCCACGCTCCCTGTCCCGCACCTGCGCTCCGTGCCCCGCGCCACGCCGGCCCAACGCACGACGGTGCCTGCGGGCAAGGTGGAAGTGCTCGAGGTCTTCTCTTACGGCTGCATCGCCTGCAACAGCTTCGAGCCCGTGATGCAAAGCCTGAAGAAGAAACTGCCGGCCAACGCGCAGGTCGCCTACCTCCCCGCGTCGTTCAAACCGTCCGAAAGCTGGCCGATGTTCCAGCGCGCGTACTTCGCCGCCCAGGCGCTCGGCATCGCGGATCGCACGCACCAGGCCATGTACGACGCGGTGTGGAAGACGGGCGAGCTGGCGGTCGTCGATACGACCAGGCGACAACTCAAGAAGCCGCAACCCACACTCGCGGACGCCGCGAAGTGCTACGAGCGCTGGACGGGCGTGAAGAGCGAAGACTTCCTCGCCGCCGCGAGCTCGTTCAGCGTCGCGGCGAAGATGCGAGCAGCGGATGCGCAAGTGATGGCGATGCAGGTGCCCGGCACGCCGTGCATCGTGGTGAATGGGAAGTATCGGGTGAATCTGGATTCGATTCGGTCGACGGAGGAGCTGGGGGAGCTGGTGGGGTACCTCGTTGCCATGGAGTCGGGTGGCGGACGCTGAGCTGAAGAAGCCCTCGATCGACGAAGCGGAGGCTCTCGATCGACGAAGCGGAGGCTCTCGATCGACGAAGCGGAGGCCCTCGATCGACGAAGCGGAAGGCCCTCAATCGCCGGGCAGCTCGAAGCAGAAGAGATAAGGTTCGAGGCGAGGGCCGCTCCGAGCACTACGAACTCCGCTCCCGGTCCAGGCCGCGCGACATTTGAGGGCCTCCCCTCCCGAATCGGCTGAGGCTTGGCCCGAAGCGGACCCTTTCCGCAGCGGGAAACCCCCGTTCGCCACCTGATCGGACCCCCATACGATCCTGACAAGACTCCCCGAATTCGCGACCATGTCGCCCGGCGCGTAAGGCAGCGCTCACGAAACGAGGCGGGGGAAATGCAGAAAGTGATCTGGCGGGCATCCGCAGCAGTCGCTCTGTGTCTGGTCGGGGTGTCCGCGGGGGCGCAGCAGGTAGCCGATCCCGGATTCAAGAGCGTCGGCCGGGGCGCCCCGCTGAAGGCGGATCTGAGGGACACCGCCAAATACGACATCGTCGGCCCCGCCCTCCGCCGGCCTTTCGGTACGCCCCCCACCCCCAGCAACATCGTCATTCCGGGCGGCCCGCCCCGGCAGGGCGGCACGACGCCCGCCGCAGGCGCGCAGGCGGCCGCCGGAGCCCCGACCTCCGGCACCGCGCCGGCGGCCCCAGGCGCCCCGCCCGCCAACGCGCCGCCCATCGGCGGCCCGCAGATCACGAATCAGGGCACCTTCTACGGGTCGGCCCGCGACGGCGCCGTGCCCAAGGGCATCAAGCCGCTGCCCGTCGACATCTTCACCACCAAGGACTTCTACAAGGACAAGGAGCTCTGGAAGGACCCGCGCTACTTCCGCTGCAACAGCCTTGGCGCCATCGAAGAACAGTGGGGCGCCAACGGTCCGCGCCTGATCCTCAACGACCCCAGCAAGGCCGCATGGGGCTACTGCGATCGGGACTATCCGCGCGAAGCCATCGTGAGCCCGTACAAGTTCAAGACCGCGCAGGAGCACTACGAGGCGCTGCTGGAAGAGACTAAGAAACGCGGCGGCCCCACCAGGCACACCTACGCCACCGTGCCGGGCGAGTGGACCGGCCGGTACATGCATCCCGCGCGCACGCCGAACAACCCGTGGTGGTACCGGATGCGGCACAACCAGATCCCCACGATCCTTTCGCTGCTGACGCCCGAATATCAGCAGCGCACGGTGCAGATGGCTTTCCACGAGGGCAAGCAGAACGTGGCGCACTGGCCCTCCCAGTACTGCTGGCCCGAAGGCTTCATGCGCCGCTGGCACGAAGCGGCCACGTGGGAGTGGAACTTCATGGTCACGCCGAACCAGGTGCAGATCCTGGCGGGCGTGGCGCGCAACTTCATCACGAATATCAACATCGGCCGCGATTTCGACATGAGCGGCGCGGTGCCGCGCCTCGGCGCGGACGTGCCCCGCTGGTACGGCGAGACGATCGGCTTCTGGGACAACGACGTGCTCATCACCTGGACGTCCAACATCCAGGGCTGGTTCGCGCACGGCGCGTTCGAGTACTCGAACAAGATGCAGACGGTCGAGATCTACTCGCCGAATCGCGATGCCAACGGCAAGTTCGTCGGCATCAACCACGAAGCGATCTTCTATGATCCGGAGGCGCTCGTGGAGCCGATCCGTATCATCCGCAACCACGTGAAGATCAGCGAGCTGCACGAAGGCCAGCCGTACGTCTTCATCGAGTGCATCCCGACGATCTTCCCGGTGAAGGGGCGGTCGACGCCCGTCTCGCCGGGCAACGTCATCGAGTACGAGATCCCGGACATGTACGGCCGCCCGTGGGCGCAGATGTGGGAGAAGTACGACGAGGAGGGCATGGAGAAGCCCACCAACGAGGACATTTTCAGTTTCGAGTAGGCGTTCCGCTATCCTGACGCTGAGCCACAAGAGAGCATCAATGCAGTCGAGAATGCAAAGCAAAGCCATCCGGGGTGCAGCGGCCGCCACGTTCGCAGCCGCAGCCGTCGTAGCCACGGCGCTGGTCGTCTCCCCTGCCCGCGCGCACCACTCGTTCGCGCCGTACAACATGGAGACCGTCAAGGTCGTCACCGGTGTCGTCACCCGCGTGAATCCGGACGCGAACCATCTGCAGATCTTCTTCGCCATCATGAACGACGAGCGCAAGAACGTTCTGCGCGACAAGGACAACAAGCCGATCCTCTGGGCCGTCGAGATGGGCGGCTCGGCGCAGTCCGCCGCGGAGGGTGTGTCGGTGAACGCGTTCCCTGCGGGAACCATCTTCAGCGTAGGTCTGCATCCGCTGCGTAACGGCGGTCCCGCCGGCGCGCGCGTCCAGGGCTCGCCGATGTTCAAGTGCCCCGAAAAGAAGCCGCCGGCGCCCGGCAAGCACTGTGACTCGGTGGAAGGCAGCACGCTCATCGGCAGAGGCACCCTGCCCGAGCCCAAGGGCAGTTAACGCGGATGGCCGGGTTCGCGGAGTGGCTCCAGGCCACTTCCCTCAGCGTCACGTTCCAGTCCCTGAGCTGGTTCATCCCGCTGCTGCAGTCGATTCATATCATCGGCATCGGCGTGGTGTTCATCTCGAGCCTGATGATCTGCCTGCGCGTGCTCGGGCGCATGCGCGCGGACGAGCCGTTCCCTGCGGTGTGGAAGCGCTTTGCGCCATGGATGTGGAGTGGCCTCGTCGTCATGCTGATCACGGGGATCCTGCTCATCATCGGTGAGCCGGTTCGCGAGTTCACGGCGTTCTCGTTCTGGCTCAAGATGACGTTGCTCGCGATCGTCGTCGCGATAACGGCCATTCTCGGCCGCGTGCTGCTTCCCACGGCGCCGGGTCCTGGCGCGTCGTTCTCGGGCGGCGCGAAGACCGCGGCCGTCGCGATCGTCGTGCTGTGGGTCGGCGTGATCTTCCTTGGCCGCGCCATCGCCTACGATGTCGAAGTGTGGGGCTCGCTCTCGCATCACGGCGAGACCTGATCCCCTACACTCTCTCCAAACCCAGCAGCGGAAGACCATGGCCGTTCCCGGATTCATCCAGAGCATCGAAGCGACCGGCATCGCCGAATGGATGCGCTTGTCGGTGAAGGCGATGCCCATCGTCGAGTCGATCCACGTGCTCGCCGCGGCGACGGTGTTCGGCACCATCTTCATCGTGGACCTGCGCCTTCTCGGCGTGCCCGGCGGGGGACGCCCGTTCACGCGCATCTCGGACGAGATGCTGCGGCTCACCTGGATCGCATTCGCGCTCGCCGTCATCACCGGGTCAATGATGTTCGCGCCGAACGCGTCCACGTACTTTGTGAACACCGCGTTCCGCCTCAAGATGCTCGCCCTCCTCGCGGCGGGGCTGAACATGATGATTTTTCAGCTCGTCACGTACCGCGGTGTGGGAACGTGGGACGACTCGATGCCGCCGCGGGCGGCGCGCCTTGCGGGCGTGCTCTCGATCCTGCTGTGGGTGACGGTGGTCTTCCTTGGCCGCTGGATCGGCTTCACCAAGGGCTACAATTTCGACGCGGCTCCCCCTCCCGACATGAACTTCGAGTTCTGATACACAGGCGGGCGACATGGACACGGTCGGCATCCTCGAGCGACTGGTGGGTTTTCCCACCGTCTCGCGCGACCCGAACCTGCCGCTCATCGACTGGATCCGCAACTATCTCGCCGACCACGGCGTCGAGTCGCAACTCGTCCCCGACGACACAGGGCGCAAGGCGAATCTTTTCGCCAGCATTGGGCCGGCGGTGGAAGGTGGCCTCGTGCTCTCGGGTCACAGCGATGTCGTACCCATCGACGGCCAGGACTGGAGCAGCGATCCCTTTACGCTGACTACAAAAGGTACGCGGCTCTTTGGGCGTGGCGCCTGTGACATGAAGGGATTCATCGCGACGTGCCTGTCGCGTGTGCCTCTTCTCTCGGCTTCGAAACTGAAGCGGCCCGTGCACCTGATGTTCTCGTACGACGAAGAGATCGGGTGCCTCGGGGCGCCGCGCATGATCGCCGCCGCGGGCGAACGGCTGCCGAAACCCGGCGCCGTGATCGTAGGCGAGCCTACGAGCATGCGCGTGGCGAATGAGCACAAGGGAATCTGCACGGCGATCACGAAAGTGACGGGCGTGGAGGCTCACTCAAGTCTTACGCACAAAGGCGTGAGCGCGGTGTCGCTCGCAGCTGAGCTCATCGCTCACCTGGACGGTGAAGCCCGAAAGCTTGCAAGCACCGACAGCGCGCCCTCGCCTCGCGCAGCCCGTTTCACGCCTCCGCATACGACTTTGAGTGTGAACACGATCCACGGGGGAACGGCCATCAACATCCTCGCGGCCGCGTGCGAGTTCGGCTGGGATCTGCGATCGCTGCCCGGGGAATCGCCCGGGCGCATTATCGAAGGGCTGGAGAGATTTGCGGCCGCGCGCGTCGCAGCGCTCGCGGCCGAGGGCAAGCACTGCACGATCCAATCGCGGCTGCTCGCGGATGTGCCGCCGCTCGAAGCGGACGGTGGGGCTGCGGAGCAGCTCGCCCGCGAGCTTTCGCCCGTGCCTGGCGAGCCGACAACCGTTCCCTTCGCTACTGAAGGCGGGCAGTTCCAGCGCGCCGGCTGGTCCACGGTCGTCTGCGGGCCGGGCAGCATCGAGCAGGCTCACAAGCCGGACGAGTACATCGAGCGATCCGAGCTGCAGGCCTGCGAGACGTTCCTCGATCGCGCCATCGCGAAGCATTGCGGGGGATAGCCTGCCGGCGAGCTACTCTGTGCGCCGCCTCGCCCCTACGCGCCACGTCGCCTGCGTGCCACCTAACTTGTGAGAGCCCTGCAGGCAATCAGGCGATCGCGGCAAGCACCCACGTGACGAGCGCCGCTGTGGCAATTCCTGCAAGGACCGCGGCCATCGAACGACTGAAGCTGAACATCGGACGCACCTCCCACCTACAGCGCCTCGAGGAACGCGACGAGGTCCTCCCGCTCGCGATCCGTGAACTGGAAGTTCAGCTCCCTCTCGTAGAAGACGACGACATCCTTGAGAGTCGCCGCGATACCGTTGTGAAAGTACGGCGCGCGCGCCGCGAGCCCGCGCAGCGAGGGTGACTTGAAGTGATCGAGGTCCTGCCACTTGCCCGTGCGCAGTGCGCGGCCCGGGTCGGTGGTGACGTGCACGTCGCCAGTCACCTTGTGTCGCAGGGTGTAGAGCGGCATGCCGGGCTTGCGGAACTTGGGTCGCGACGTGTGGATGTCGAAGAGCGCGCCGCTCATGTTGCTGCCGTTGTTGGCGGCGCTGTGACATCCGCTGCAGCGTCTGCCGCCCGGATTCATCGAATTGAAAAGCTGCTGGCCACGGGCGATCCGTGCGCGCTTCCGGTCCGCCGCGCGCGTCGTGCACGAGCCGGGCGGGAGGTCGATCCACGCATCGAAGAGATTGAACAGGCCGAGTTGCGGCGGCTGGTTCGACAGGTGCTCCGGCCCGCCCTTCGCGCCACAACTCGATAGCGAACCCACGCCGAATAGCGTCTGCTGCGCGAATCGCAGTCCTTCCTGGTAGGACGCGATCGACTCCAGCGTTTCCGCCGTTGGCGTCGGGCCCTGCAGCGCCCCGGTGATCGCTCCGCGCGCCTGGGAAATGAGCCCGGCGTGAGCGTCTCCGGAGAGGTCCGCGTTCTGATCGTGCCAGCCGATGTTCTTCGCGATGTGGAAATTCGCCGTTGCGAGCGGGCGTCGGAAGAACGTGAAGCGCGTGGTGCTGCCGCCGGAACGAAGCGGATCATCCACTGCGATGATTTCGAATTCGGCGTTCTGCGGCACGTCGCCACCACGGCGAAAGAGTCCCTTACGCAGCATGCTGTAGGCGGCGTATCTCGTTTTCGCGGAGGAGACGTCGGCGGTCGGGCTGTTCGCATCCAGCGGATTGAACAGCGGGTCCTTGCCGGCCGTGAGCAGGAATCGCAGCTCGACGTCGACCGGCCGGATGCTCCATCCCGCGTGCGGCAGGTGGCACGTCTCACACGTGCGGCCGTTGGTTCCCTGCGGTACATGGAATGCGTTCGCGAGATCCACGAATCCGGCGGGGCTGAAAGTGGCTGCCGTTCCTGCGCTGTTGAGGAAAGGGAAATTGTTGGGAAGACGGTCGGGATCGAAGTGTCGATCGAATTCGCGATCGAAGTCGTCGTCCGCGGCTGCGGCGACGTGCGCTCCGCCCGAGAAAGCAGCCACGACGAGAAGTGCCGCGAGACGCAGCGAGACCCGATTCCGGAAGAGGTGACCACCGAACATGTGCCCCCCATTCAGATGCGCGCAAAGGCGCTCTGTCAGGGAAAACGCAAACCGGCGGCGGAAGCCGCCACACGCTCTGGCGGAGCTGAAAGGCCTGCCGGACTGCGGGGGCCTGCCAGACCCGCAAGTCCCACTGGAACTGCAAGGCCTGCTGGGGCCTGCAAGGCCTACCGGGACCCTCAACGCCTACTGAAACTGCAGGGCCTGCTGAAACCTGCGAGGGGTGCTGAAACTGCAGGGGCCTGCTGGGCCCGCAAGGCCTACTGGAACTGCAGGGCCGTCCGGGTTTCGGAGTGGTCCGGGCCGAGCCCGTGGGTCAGCGCAACGGCCGCCCGGCGGGCGCTGGCGCGCGCACCAGCCACGTCTCCCGCTGCGCGCTGGGCCGAGGCGAGCGCCATGAGCGCGGCACCCACATCCGCGCTTCGTTCCGGACTCGACGACGCAGGCTCCGCGATCGCAACGGCATCCCGCGCGGAGGCGAGCGCCGCGGCGTTCCGCCCGATGGCGAGCTCCGCCTGGGATTTGAGAGTCACCATCGCGGCGAGCCGGTTCGCCACTCGCCGGGCCGGATAGCCGGTGTCAGCCAGCACGCCGTTCATCTCGTCCAGCGCGGCGCCGGGCTGGCCGCGCGCGAACAGCACCTGCGCCCTGATAAACCGCACCTGCCGCATCCACTGGCGATTCTCGCCCGGATTGTCGAGCGCGAGCCGCTCGATGCTTTCGAGGTCCGGCAGCACGGCATCGAGCCGCCCGAGATGGACGTTCGCCTGCGCGCGGTTCAACAGCGCACCGATCTGGTCCATGCGATTGTCGTGCGCGACCGCCGTCGCGAGCGCCCGATCGATCATCGGCATGCCCTCCGCGGACTCCTCGACGCGCGCCACGAAAAATCCGAGGCGCGCCAGGAACGGCGATTTCAACGCATCGTCCTTCTGCTGATGCTCGATCCGGGCAACGACGTCCCGCTGGACCGCCAACGCTTCCCTCAGCTCGCCAAGATGCGCGAGATGATTCGCGCGGTTGTGATGCCTGCTGACCATCTGAAGCGTGCCCTGCGCGCCCATGCGCTCCAGCGCCTCCGCCGAACGCTTGTTCCATTCGAGCGCTTCATGCCGCCGCCCCTCCTCGCCCAGCATGACTTCGAGCATCGACGCGATCGTCTGGTAGCTGAGGTCCGTCGTCTTGTTCTCGGTTTCATACATGGCGGCGACCCGCGTGCCTGCCTCGATCGCTTCCGGAAGGCGGCCTTCGGCCCACAGGAGGCGAGCCTGCGCGGCCCCGCAATCCGTGCGCCGATCGAACGACGGCGAGTCCATCTTCGCCAGGTTCTCAAGGCCGTCACGCATGCGCTCGCGCGCCGCTTCGGGGCGGCCGAGTGCCAGCTCAGTCTCGACGGTGTTGCACTGGACGAAGGCGATGCGCTCGGGATCGCCAAGCTTTCGCGCGATACCTTCGGCTTTCACGAGCGCCGCGTGCTCGCCGCGAGTATCGCGAAGGTCCATGTATCGGCCAGAGATCTGCACGAGCATCCCGATGATGAATCGCGGATCGTCGCCGTAGTTCGTCTCCAGGACCTCGATGCCCTTGTCCATGAGCTCTTTCATCGTCATCGGGCGGCCGTCCGAACCGACCTGGCTCATGATCTGGAATGCGAAACGCGACTGGAATTCCGCACGCCTCGATTCATAGAGCGCGGCGTCGCGCTGGCGCCGCGCTTCGAACATCTGCAGGGTCGTGACGACCGTCGCGCCGATGAGCACGAGCGCCATCAGCACGCCCGCCGCGACGCCGCCGCGATGCCGCTGTACGAACTTTCGCGCCCGATAGGCGACGGAATCCGGTCGCGCGGAAACGGGCTGGCAAGCGAGATAGTTGCGCAGATCCGCCGCGAACGTCTCGGCCGTGCTGTAGCGCTCCGCCGGGTCCTTCCGAAGCGCTTTCCCAACGATGTTGTCGAGATCGCCGCGAAGCGCGTGCCCGCGCGTCGGGTCCTCCGCGAATTCGGAAGGCCGCGGCGTTTCGTTATCCAGGGTTGCTCGCGCGATCTCCGGGACGGATTTGCCTTCGGGCCCCAGCGGATGCTTGCCCGCAAGCAGGACGAAGAGCACGAGCCCGAGCGCGTAGACGTCCGTTGCCGTCGTGACGGGCTGGCGCAGCAGCTGCTCGGGCGCCGCATACTCGGGCGTGAGGCCCGCATCCGCTTCGCGCGTGAGCGAAGAATCGTCGGGACCGAGCAGCGCGGCGACCCCGAAATCCAGCAGTTTCACGACGCCCTGGGGCGTCACGAGGATGTTCGACGGCTTGATGTCCCGATGGACGATCAGGTGGCTGTGCGCGTGAGCCACGGCCGCGAGCACGTCCAGGAACAGGCGGACGCGCGCATCGACGCTGAGGTTTCGTTCTTCGGCGTAGCGATCGATGCGCTCGCCCTCTATGTGTTCGAGCACGAGGTACGGCTGCCCGCTCGGCGCGACACCCGCATCCACGAGTTGCGCGATGTTGGGATGACGCAGCTTCGCCAGCACCGATCCTTCGCGAACGAAGCGCATCTCCGCAGGGCGTCCGAGAAGGGCTGCATTGAGCAGCTTCACTGCCGCCCGGCCCTCGAAGCGGCCGTCACTCCGGTGTGCGAGCCAGACGGTGCCCATTCCGCCGTGACCGATTACGGTGTCCAGCGTGTAGGCGCCGAGCTGCTGGCCGGCGAGGCCGCCACGCGCGAAGCCCGCTGTTCGGCCCTCAGTGAGAAGCGGCTGGCGCGCGAGACCCTCGCGTTCGGCGATGAGCGAGCGAACGGCCTGCGCAATCGAGGGGTCGCGCTGCTCGAGCTCGCTCAGCCACGCCTCGCGCGCGGCCTCGTCGAGGTCCAGGGCTTCGTCGAGCCGGGCGCTGATTTCGCGCCATCGTTGCTGGTCGTGAGTAGACATGGCCGTTCACGAAAACGCAAAACGGAAGGTGAAACCCGACAAACCTCATGCCGGCACCGGCGCGGCGTCTTCAGTCCGGCACCGACCGGCTGCGCCTTCAGTCCGGCAACAGCTCCCGCCCATCCAGCGCCCGCTGCAACAGCAGCCGGGCCTTTTCCCAATCCCGCTGCGCCGTGCGCTCGGACACGCCGCGCATCGAAGCGATCTCCACCAGCGAGTACCCGCAAAAGAACTTCAGATCCACGAGCTGCGCCAGCCCTGGATCGAGCTCCGCGAGAGTATCGATAGCCGCACCCAGCCGTTCGAGCTCGACCGCCTCCGTCACCTGCTCGGGAATCTCCGTGGGCAGCCGGGTGATCTCGAAGGCTCCGCCGCGTTTCTGCGCCTGACGCCGGCGCGCATAGTCGATCACGAGACTGCGCATGGCGCGGGACGCGTAAGCGAGAAATCGCGCGTGATCGGGAAAAGCGAGGTCCTCGCGCTGCTGGACCTTGAAGTACGTTTCGTGGAGCAGCGTCGTCGCGCTCAGCGTCAACCCGGCGCCACGCCGGACTTCGCGCTGCGCGATCTGGCGCAACTCGTCGTAGAGGCTGGCAAAGAGAGCGTCCTGGGGCGGGTCCTTCGTCACAAGCGCGGACGCTTGTACGGGCGAGTCTCCTGGAACGTCGGACACTGTTCGCTCCCCTGGTGGCGACCGGCCGCGCTTCGCTGCGTACCCCGGATCACTCGCCGATGGCCGCCGGCGCGGCGGCTCGGAGGCGGTATTTTGCCCTGACGGCAGGGCGTTTTCAGCGATCCGTGCGGCGCGCACGGCAGACGCTTTCCGGTGTCGCGGATACGCCGGGGCCGTTCGTCCCCGAACCGATCGTCACGTGCCCGAAGCTCATGTTCGCGAGCACCGGCATCGTCTGCCGATGCTCGATCAGGAGGAGCTTCGACTCCGGCTCCTGCCGCGCTTCGCACCGGCGCCCACGGCAAATGCATTGCGCTGGTCGAGGAGGAACGGCCGGTCGATCTGCTCGGCGTACGCCTCGATGTCCCGCGCCCTCACGCCCTCGGCCTTGAAGTGCTCTTTCCACTGCCCGACGACATTCACGACCGCCCGAACTTCCGCGACGGCTTCGTCTTTCTTCAACCCGAACAGCGCCGACATCGAAAGCGCGTTGTCGAGCGTGGAATCCGCGCCCTGCTCACCCACTCGCATCTGCTGGTATCCCAGTGCCTGCCCCGACGGCAGCACGTCGAAAGCGGGAGACAGCTCGTACTGCTGAGCGTCGTTCACGAGGAGCACATGGTTCTTCTCGTGATCGTCCGTGTTGTCGATGAGGATGTTGAAGACCATCCTCCGGAAGAGCTCGCGCATCTGCGCGAGATTCACGTCCCCAGCTACGACACCCCGACGGCGCAGCAGTTGCGCGAGCTCCGGATATCCGGGGTGCAACTCTCCCGCGGCCTTCAGGGCAACGTTCGCAGAGAGCGCGTGCAGCCTGCGCCCGTCGACCCTGTCGAAACGCTCGATGGCAACCGCATGACTGTCGACGAGGCGCACCGTGCGCGTCGTCGCGCTACGAATGCCGGCCTTTCGAGCGAGCGTCATCGACGCGTGCTCGATCAGCGGCGTGTCCGCCGGATGGTCCCCGGAGAACTTCACGACCCACTGCTGACCATCCACCTCGAGCAGCGCCTTGGGTCTCGCGCCGCCCATCGTGACGCCCGGGGCGAGCAGGCGCTTCTGAGGTTCGGGGATCGGATCGTTCGCGAGCAGTTTCCGCACCAGGTCGTGAATGGCCTCGGCGTCGCGTAGGGTGGGCAGCGGCCCGCGCGAGCACGGCTCGTACCTTTGCGCCGAAAGCGAAACGCCCAGCGCGCCGAAGCGATCGTCGCCGGCGAAATACAGGTACTCCATGAGCGACAGGCGCGGCGGCTTGTCTATGAACCGGATGACGCGCTCACCCCACCGATCCGGACGCGCGTCATCCACCGCGCCCACGGCGGTGTCGCGTTCTCGCGGGAGAAACTCTTCGGCGACCAGCGGGAGGTCCTCGCTTAGCGCGAAGCCGCGCTCCAGCCACTCATCGGCATATCGAAGCGACACGCCGCGTTGTGTGCGAACGTGATTGAGTTCGCCGATGAGCACCGGCTCTTCCGGACGCGTGAGCAGCCAGAGGTAAAGCCGGTCCTGCGGGGTGTATCCCGAATTGCGCGCCATGCTACTTGCCAGTGCGGTTCTTCCGACCGAGGCGTGCTTCCACCGAAGCCGCCGACCGCACGGCCCGGCGCCGCGCGGCTTCGCGAACGTCCATCTCCAGCGCCGCGCGATCCGACTTCGGATCCGCAAGCTCAGGGAGAGCCTGGACCCTGCCGATGAGCCAGAGTGCGGTGGCGTAGATGCCCATGCTGACACCTGAATCGCCCTGCTCCATGCGAATGAGCGTGGGCACGGACACGCCCAGGCGCCGGGCCCAGGCGCGCTGGGATTCCTTTCTCCGGATGCGGGCAATGGCGAGGTTCTCGCCCAACGCGGCAAGCGCCGCGCTGACGGCGGGAGGGATGGTGACCAGGGCGTCCGGGGTCTTTGGCATAACAAAGACTTTATCAATCGGCCGCTTTTGGTCAAGTTTTTGTTACTTGAAGGGTGCCGGAGCCGGACCGGGGCGGCTGCACTGAGCCGTGGCCCGGCACGGATGTCCATTGGGGCGCCGCAGACCGCGGCAGGCCTGCGCGAGGCCTAGGTCGGTTCGGGATCCAGCACCGCCTGGAGCGCGGCGATGACCCGCTTCGGCCCGGGGAAGTACTCCCATTCGAAGGCGAGCGGGTACGGCGTGTCCCAGCCGGTTACGCGCTGGATCGGCGCCTCCAGGTGCCAGAAACACTCCTCCTGCAGCGTCGCGGACAGCTCGGCCCCCAGGCCCGCAAAGCGCGTCGCTTCATGCGCGATGACACAACGGCCCGTCTTCTTCACCGACCCGACGATGGTCGCCGTATCGAGCGGCATGATGGAGCGCACGTCGATCACTTCCGCATCGATGCCCATCTGTTCGACCGCGGCCAGCGCAACGTGCACCAGCGTTCCGTACGCCACGACGGTGACATCGGTGCCCGGGCGCACGATCTCCGCCTTTCCGAGCGGCACGCGATACAGCCCGTCCGGCACCTCGCCCTTCGGGTGCGCGTTCCAGGTGACCGCCGGCTTGTGCGGGTCTCCGTCGAACGGACCGTTATAGAGACGCTTCGGCTCCAGGAAGATCACCGGGTCGCCCGTTTCCACGGACGCGATGAGCAAGCCCTTCGCGTCGTACGGATTCGAGGGCATCACCACTTTCAGTCCGCACACGTGCGCGAACAGCGCCTCGGGACTCTGCGAATGCGTTTGCCCGCCGCGAATGCCGCCGCCGCAAGGCATGCGCACGACGACGGGCGCCGTGAACTCGCCGCCGCTTCGATAACGAATGCGCGCAAGCTCGCTCACGATCTGGTCGTATGCGGGATACACGTAGTCCGCGAACTGGATCTCCGCGATCGGCCGCAAGCCGTTCACGGCCATGCCGATGGCCGCCGCGACGATGCCGCCCTCCGCGATCGGTGTATCGAACACGCGATGCTCGCCGAACTGCTTCTGCAGCCCCTCGGTGACGCGGAAGACTCCGCCGAAGTACCCGACATCCTCGCCCATCACGACGACCGCCGGGTTCGACTCCATCACCGCACGGATGCCGGAGTTCAGCGCCTGGATCATGTTCATGCGAGCCACGGCTTCAACCCCGCTCTCTGGCAAGCTGATCCCGCTGACGCCGCAAGTGCGGAGGCATTTCGCCGTACACGTCGTCGAACATCGTGAGCGGATCCGGACGCGGGCCGTCGTTCATCGTGCCGTACGAACAGGCTTCCTCCCACGAGGACCGCACATGCTCCTCGCATTCCTTCACGAGCGCCTCGTGTTGCTCCTCCGACCATTCGCCGAGCGCGACGAGATGCTTCTTCAGCCGGTCGATGGGATCGCCGAGCGGCCAGGCGGTCACTTCGTCCTTGGGGCGATAGCGCGAAGGGTCGTCGCTCGTCGAGTGCGCGGCCGCGCGATACGTGACGAGCTCGATCACCGTGGCGCCGTGGCCGCGACGCGCGCGATCCGCCGCCCACTTCGTCGCGGCATACACAGCGAGGAAGTCGTTGCCGTCGACACGAATACCCGGAATGCCGAACCCGAGGCCGCGCGCAGCGAACGACGGCCCGAGACCTCCCGCGATGCCCTGGAACGTGGAGATCGCCCACTGGTTGTTGACGATGTTGATGATCGCCGGCGCGCGATACGCGGAAGCGAAAACCATGGCGTAGTGCACGTCCGCTTCGGCGCTCGAACCTTCGCCGGTCCACGTCGCCGCGATCGAAGTCTCGCCCTTGATCTGCGAGGCCATCGCCCAGCCGACCGCCTGCGGCACCTGGGTGGCGAGATTCCCGGAGATGGAGAAAAGACGCTTCTCCGCCGAGTGATACATCACGGGCAGCTGCCGGCCTTTGCACATATCCCGCGTGTTCGAAAGAAGCTGGCACATGAGATTGACCGTGCCCACACCGCGCAGAAGATGCAGCCCCTGCACGCGATACGAAGGGAACAGCATGTCCGCCGGATCCAGCGCCATTCCGGCGGCGACCGCGACAGCCTCCTCACCGGTGGACTTCATGTAGAACGTGATGCGGCCCTGGCGCTGCGCGTTGAGCATGCGATCGTCGTAGATGCGCGTGAGGACCATGACGCGCAGCCCTTCGCGCAGCCGTTCGGCATCCAGGTGCGGGTTCCAGGGGCCGGTGGCGCGGTGGTCGTCGCCCAGGACGCGAACGAGCTCCAGCGCGAGAAACTCGATGTCCCGAGCCTGCGAGAGCGGATCCGGCCGCGCTACAGCTCCCGCGGGGGACAGCGAAACGTAGCTGAAATCCGGCTTTTCGCCGGGCCGCGCCGGGGGATGGGGAACGTGCAGGTGAGGCTTGTTGTTCATGGCTTTTCGATCGTGGCGTTCCGGTGCGCGAAGGCTACTCCTCAACGGCGCGAAGGGTGTTGCGAAACCCGCAGTTTCCGGCCCCGGTTTTGCAGCGCGCGTTGCAATCCTCGCTTCAGCCCGGGGCGCGGATCAATCGGAGCCGCGTGATCTCCGACGGCGAGCCGAAACGCTTGGGCGGTCCCCAGTATCCCGTGCCGCGGCTCACGTACACCCAGAGCTGGCGCAGCCGGTGCAGCCCCGCGGTGAAAGGCTGCTGTAGCGGTACGAAGTGGTTCCATGGCCAGAACTGCCCGCCATGAGTGTGACCGGAAAGCTGGAGATCGAATCCCGCCGAAACTGCCGCGAACGCTGAACGAGGCTGGTGCGCGAGCAGGATGCGTACCGATGCATCCTCCGGCGCGTCCTGCACGGCTGCCACAGGATCGCTGCGATGTCGCGGATTGAAGTGATGCGCGCTGAAGTCGGCGACTCCGGCGAGGACGATGCGCGCGCCATCACGCTCGATGACGACATGCTCGTTGATTAGCACGCGCAGGCCGAGGCGCTGGAACTCCTGGATCCACTCCCGTTCGCCGGCGTAGTACTCGTGATTTCCGGTGACGAAGTAGGCGCCGTGCTTCGCCGTGAGTCGCGCAAGCGGGGCAGTATCGGCTGACAGATCCGATACACGTCCATCGACGACATCGCCAGTCACTGCGACCAGGTCCGCGCCGAGCGCGTTCACGGCATCGACCACTCCGTCGACGTAGCGGCGCTTGATCGTGGGGCCGACGTGGAGGTCGCTGATCTGCGCGATGGTGAAGCCGCTTAGGGCTTCGGGCAGTTGCCTGAGGGGTATCTCCACGTCCACGACGCGCGCTACGCGACGCGCGTTCAGGAATCCCGCGAGGGTTGCGAAGGTGGCGAGGCCGACTGCGATCCATGCGGTGATTTCACTGAGCGACTCGAAGGTGGGCGTGGACAGGAACGGCATCGCGATCAGGAGAGCGATGTCGCGCAGGACCGTGGCAACGAGCAGCGATGAGAAGTAGCCGGCCATGAAGAGGCCGGCGAAGGCCACGCGGTCTGCGGTGGCCCGGTTTGTCATCGACCTGGAGAACAGCGCGGCGGGAATGAGCACGACCGAGGCGACCGCCCATGCGATGACGACGGTCGCGCCGAGCGGTGCCAGCGAAAGGGCCGGGAGCAGCCTCAGGACGATGTACAGGTGCAGAAGGGCGAGAAGGAGCAGCGGGACGAGTGGGCGACGACGCATACCCTGAGGATCGCAGAGCGGGACCCGGCCCGCGGGGGAGGATCACTCGTTTGGGGCGCGGCGTGGAGGTTCAAGGCTCGCATGGGGTGACCCTCAGTCGCCGGGCGGCTCGGAGCGGGCTCGTTAAGCGCGGCACGTGCAGCTGACGCGGCCGCAAGAAGCCCTCGATCGCCGGGCGGCTCGGAAGAGGCACCCTTTCACGACCGGATCGCCTTCTCAGCCGCCCGGCGACTCAGGGCTTCTTCGCTTTCCGAGTGCGGCTACGGGCTACGTTCTGGGGTGCGCGGGGCGCGTCTCGCGCGGTCTTGGTGCACTTCGATCCTGGCCCGCAGCGGCCTCGCCGGCAGTGGCAATGTCACTGGCACCAGTGCCCTGAATGATCTCCTTCGCCCTCAATATCTCCCCCGGCGTCTCGCAGTGAACCGACAACAACACTCCTCCATCCCGCACACGCCCGTCGTAGCGCTTCGCCTCGTACTCAGGAATCCCCAATCCAACGAGCGCGCCAATCAGCCCGCCAACGGCACCGCCCGCACCGAGCCCCGCAAGGCCCGCCACGATCGGCCCTGCCGCAAGCAACGGCCCGAGCCCCGGAACCGCAAGGCTCCCGAGCCCCACGAGCACGCCCAGCGTGCCTCCGATCACGCCGCCCGTTGTAGCGCCCGCGGTCGCGCCTTCCGGCGCCTTCGTATCCTTCTGGTGTGCAAACTCCCGCGTGCTCTCCTGGTCCGCCATCAACACCGAAACATCCTGCGAAGCGAACCCGTCACCGACGAGTGCGTTCACCGCGCGCTCGGCATCGCTCGCGCTCGCATAGATTCCAAACACCGCTCTGTTCTTCGTCGCCATCGAGCGCACTCCTTCAAAGATTGTCGGGCCTGATCGCCAGCTTGTTGCTGAGTGCAACGGGCCTTGCCGAAACGGGTTCCGGCTCCACTCGCGCACGATGCGTGGGAACACGGAGTGCTGACCGAAGCGGGCATCAACTGGAGGCAGCTCACATGGCCAACGACAGATGGGACGAGGACGACATGTACCGTTCTCGCCGCTACGGCAACGACTCCGACTACGAACGCAACTTCTGGAGAGACCGCGAATCCCGCGGCCGCGGCAGCGCTGACGAGGATCGCCGCTCCCGCTACGCCAGCATGCCGGTCTTCGGGCTCGATTACGGCAATCCGCGCAGATATCCCGATCGCGATCGCTTCGAACGCGAACGTTACGGCAGCTCCCGCGGCCGCGAAGAATGGAGGGGACGAAACTACGACTATCCGGGAACCGGCCGCGGCGGTGGTTCAGGAGAGTCCTTTGGCGGCCGGAACTACGGCGACGAGTGGAATCGCCGTGACTACGGCCGCGACTATGGCAACGAGTGGACCGGCCGCGACTACGGCACCGATTGGCGCCACACCGGTGTCGGCTGGGGTGGGCTGGACACGGGCGAGCGGCACCGGCGCGAGGGTGGCGAGCGCGGCTGGTGGGATCGAACTAAAGACGAGGTCCGTTCGTGGCTCGGAGATGAAGACGCCGAGCACCGGCGCGAAGCCGATCACCGCGGACGCGGCCCGCGTGGTTACACGCGCTCGGACGAGCGCATTCGGGAAGACATCAACGACTGGCTCATGGAGGACAGCTTCATCGATGCGTCGGACATCGAGGTGTCGGTGGTTGGCGGAGAAGTCACGCTGTCCGGAACGGTGGACAACCGCGACATGAAATGGCGGGCTGAGAATCTCGCGGCGGACGTGCTTGGCGTAAAGGACGTGAACAACCGGTTGCGCATCCGTTCGCGCCAGGGCCAGGCGTACGGAGGAACACCGTCCGAGACGACGACCGGCACGACCTCTTCACAAGCTTCCTCGGCTGCCACCGGCAGCGGCGCAAACATCTCGAACACTCCTCGGCATTGAGTCGATGCGCGGCTCCGTTCGCCTTGGCGGCGGAGCCGCGCTTCCTTCCTCGGACGCCTTTTCCCACGCATCGTCACTGACAATTGTCATGCGTTTCGTATGAAGTCGCCCGTGCCTCGTTGCAATCGATACGGGTACTCGTTAAGTAGAAGCCACCGTCCTCGAACGAAGACGATGGCTCATGATCCAGGTGCGCCCGTCACGGATCGCCGCTGTGGCGATCATTGCCACTTTCATCATCGCACTCACCCATTGCGGCAGCATCGCGTACGGCATCATCAACGCGCCTTCGTACATCGGGTCGTACGAGCGCCATGCCAACCTCGCTTTCGGTGACGAGCCGCGCCAGACGCTGGATGTTTATGTCCCCAGCGCGCGCGAGAAGGGCCTGCGACCTGTCGTCATCTTCTGGTACGGCGGCATGTGGTTGCGCGGATCGAAGGAGCAATACCGGTTTGTTGGAGCCGCGCTCGCGAACTCCGGATACGTCGCCATTCTTCCGGATTACCGGCTCTATCCGAGGGCGCGGTTTCCAGTGTTCATAGAGGACGGAGCGCTCGCGGTGAAGTGGGCACGTGAGCATGCCCGCGAATTTGGCGGCGATCCCGAGGCGATTTTTCTGATGGGACACTCGGCTGGAGCGCACACTGCTGCCCTTCTCGCGCTGGACTCCCGGTACCTGCACAAAGTCGGCGGCGACCCGTCGTGGCTCCGCGGGTGGATCGGGCTCGCAGGTCCCTACGCGCTCGAGCTACGCGTTCCGATTCTGGAGCAGATGTTTCGCTCGCCGTATGTGAAGACGGACTGGCGGGTGGTAGATCTCGTTCGCGGGCCTTCGCCGCCCGCTCTCATCCTGCACGGTACCGACGATTATCTGGTGTATCCGCGAGAGGCCATCGACCTGGACACGTTGCTACGAGCGGCGGGCATACGCTCCGAATGCCATATTTACGACGGAGCCTCACACCTTGACGTCGTCGCAGCGTTCTCGCTTCCGTTCCGGTACGAAGCGCCGTCGCTCCACGACGTTTCGCGGTTCATCGATCGCACCGTCGCCGCGGATGGCACGATAGGATCGCAGGATCCCGGTACCCCATGCCCCGCCCTCGCGCCGAGGAAAGATCATTCCGTGGCGGGGAATGTCCGCGTGGAGCCACAGTAGGGGACGGCGCGGGCCGATCCGCCTCTGCGCGTCGATCCGCCTTTCGGGAGAGTTACCGGTATTGGCGAGGGAGCGCAGTGTACTGGCGGTCCGCCAGCACAGTTCGCGGATGCGCAGGGTGGGTGTATCTGCAGTGTGCGCGCCGGGGACCGTAGCCTTCACCCCACCACGTCACCGGATCAGGAGCGCATCGCATGACTCGCGTCTTCAAGCGCATCGAGACGAATCTCATCCATGCCGGGGAGCCGCAGCCGCGTATCGCCGGCGCCGTGCAGTTGCCGATCTTCCAGTCTGCGATGTACGAGTACGCGGGCGAGACCAGCTACCACGATCTCGGATACATCCGGCTCAACAACACGCCGAATCACAAGGCGCTGGCAGAGAAGCTCGCCGTGCTTGA
>Ga0182742_1001995_pt1 | contig 24000 bp, 22 predicted proteins | sample eDN5th37CBELigMG_FD_128880 | JGI IMG/M metagenome (GOLD analysis project Ga0182742, IMG submission 128880) | Enriched Miracle-Growth compost microbial communities from Emeryville, California, USA - eDNA 5th pass 37_C BE-Lig MG (version 2)... ...
AACCATTGGGCTTTTATTTCTCCTATAGCAATTTACAATTTGATTACAAAATAGAGATGTGTATTTTCTTAGTAGAAATATATGATAGAGTGAAGAAGGGAATTGAGAGGTTCTTTATTTGACAGGAGCCAATTGTTCCAGAAATAGAGTGGATTTTGGTTTTTATCACATATTAATGGGCTTTTATCCCCTACCTAGCAAAAGATAAGAAAAGTGAAAAATCTAGGAGGGAATTGGAGAAAACTCGATTGATTGAAGCTTCGCTTTATCATTCCTTTATCACGCTGCTCATTTTGAAATGATTTTTATTGTGAAAATCAGATTTTATATATTCAGTATACTTGCTTATTCCAAGTAAGGAGAATGATTAAAAAACCCTCATATCGAGGGTTTTTTAATCATTCTTTTATCACTCATTAATGGACCTTTATCCCCTGCCTAAGAAATGATAAGGGAAATAAAAAGTCTAGGCGGGGAGAAATTGCTGATAAAGGCCTGATTGATTCAACTAACAATTAGTGGAGGCTATAGAATACCCGACTGATTGAAGTTTCACTTTATTGGAACTGTATAAAAAGTGAATATATCCATATAAAATGGTAAATTAGAAGTAGAAGATATAAACAATACACATACTATTATAGAGAGTTTGACTGAAGGAGGAAAAATGGTTTGAATAAGAAAATACTTGTTGTTGATGATGAAAAACCAATTGCAGATATATTACAATTTAATTTAAAAAAGGAAGGCTTCGATGTCCATTGTGCTTATGATGGAAACTCGGCTTTAGAAAAGGTAGAGGAAATTCAGCCTGATCTAGTGCTGCTTGATATTATGCTTCCACAGCGTGATGGAATGGAAGTATGCCGGGAAATCAGAAAAAAATACGAAATGCCAATTATTATGCTGACAGCAAAGGATTCTGAAATAGATAAAGTGCTTGGTCTTGAGCTTGGTGCAGATGATTATGTAACAAAGCCTTTTAGCACTAGAGAATTGATTGCACGCGTAAAGGCAAATTTGCGCAGGCATCAGCAGGTCCCTTCTGCATTAGAAGAAGAGAATGAAACAAATGAAATTGAGATAGGTTCTTTAACGATTCATCCAGATGCATATATTGTATCCAAACGTGGAGAGATGATTGAACTGACTCATCGAGAATTTGAATTGCTTCATTATTTAGCCAAACATATTGGACAAGTTATGACAAGGGAGCACTTGCTGCAAACAGTATGGGGATATGATTATTACGGAGATGTTCGTACAGTAGATGTAACGGTAAGGAGATTAAGAGAAAAAATAGAGGATAATCCTAGTCATCCAACATGGATTGTAACAAGAAGAGGTGTTGGTTACTATTTAAGAAACCCTGAACAGGAGTAATCATAATTGATGAAAAAAGTTAGTTTCTTCCGATCTATTCATTTAAAGCTAGTGCTGATTATTGTACTGCTTATCCTTATCTCTATTCAAATAATCGGTGTTTATTTTGTACAAACATTGCAGCGAACACTAAAAGATAATTTTGAAACGTCTATTCAGGATAAAGTAAATATCTTATCTATCTATTTAGAAGAGCAGCTAACAAAGGAACGTTCCATTGAAAATGGAGATTCTACGTTAGAAGAGGATGTCAAAAGGTTATTAAGCGAGGATAATAACTCAAATATTATCCAAGAAATTAGAGTCATTGACAGCAACTCCATTATTATTGGCACATCAGATCCTGAAAATCAAAATTTAGTAGGGCAGAAAATGGTCGATAATATAGTAAGAAGAACATTAGTAAATTCATCAGCACCTGTTGAGGATTACTCTATTGATTCAAAAACAGGCAATCGAATTTATGTTTTAATAGCTCCTATTAGACCACAAGGGGGAGAATCAATAGGGGCTATCTATCTGGTTGGGAAAATCGAGAATGTTTATAAGCAGATGGATGAAATAAATCAGATTTTTCAAAAGGGAACACTTATCACATTAGTAGTGACAGCCGTTTTAGGCGTATTGCTGGCAAGAACGATAACGAGACCTATTTCAGACATGCAAAAACATGCTTTTGCGCTGTCAAAGGGAAATTTTTCAAGAAAAGTTAAAGTATACGGATTTGATGAAATTGGCCAGCTGGCAATTACATTTAATAATTTAACAAAAAAATTGCAAGAATCACAAGCGACAACAGAAAGTGAACGTAGGAAGCTTTCTTCTGTTCTTGCCTATATGACAGATGGAGTAATAGCAACAGATCGAAGAGGACGTATCATATTAATTAATGAACCAGCAGCAAAAATGCTAGATGTTTCACGTGAAACAGTTTTATCAGAATCGATTATTATTCTTTTAGGTCTTAAAGGAAAATATACATTTGAAGAGCTTCTTGAAGAAAGAGAATCAGTTATTTTAGACTATAGCACAAATTATGAACCTTATGTATTAAGAGCAAACTTTTCGGTTATTCAAAAAGAAACAGGTTTTGTTAATGGACTCATAACGGTTCTTCATGATATAACAGAGCAGGAGAAAATTGATATGGAACGCAAGGAGTTTGTAGCAAATGTCTCTCATGAATTGCGCACTCCTCTTACGACTATGAGAAGTTATGTAGAGGCTTTGGCAGAAGGAGCATGGCAAGATGATGAACTGGCTCCTAAATTTTTGGAAGTGACACAAAATGAAACAGAGCGAATGATTCGTCTAGTAAATGATTTGCTTCAATTATCTAAGCTTGATAACAGAGATATTAAATTAGATAAAGAACTGGTAGATTTTATTGTTTTTTATAATCGTATTATTGATCGTTTTGAGTTGACTAAGGAACAGAATGTTGTTTTTGAACGCAATTTGCCAAAACATGCTGCTTTTGTAGAAATTGATGAAGATAAATTAACGCAAGTAATGGATAATATTATTTCAAATGCATTAAAGTATTCCCCTGAAGGTGGAAAAATTACATTTTCTCTCACAGAACAAGAAAAACAGATTATTGTGAGTGTTTCTGATAATGGGGTTGGCATTCCTAAAGAGAACTTAGAAAAGGTATTTGATCGCTTCTATCGTGTGGATAAAGCAAGAACGCGCAAGCTTGGAGGAACAGGATTGGGCCTTGCCATTGCAAAAGAGATGGTGGAAGCGCATGGCGGGAAAATTTGGGCAACCAGTAAAGAAGGAAAAGGAACAAGGATATCTTTCACCCTTCCTTATATTCAATCAGAAGAGGATGATGATTGGGTATGACGTATGAAAAAGTAAAAACAATTATATTAGCTGTTCTAGTGCTAGTAAGTATTTTTTTATACTACATTTTATGGACACATCAAGGAAATTATGAAACGCTAAAAAAAATCCCTACAGTTGAACCAGAAATGTTTGGAGATAATAAGGAGTTTGGAGAAGTAGTCAAACCAGATAGAATTTATCAACACTTAAATGAGCAGCATTATGGAACAACGGATACTATCGAAATAAGCGATGTCATTAATACACTAAAAAAATGGGATTATAATAATATTAAAAATATTTCTCCGGAAATAAAAAATATCGCTGACTTTATTCAAAAACAGGATCATAGTATGGAAATACGCTTTCCAGGAGATGTTCCATTTTATTTATACAAAACCTTGCTAAATAGTACAGAAAACAATAGTTTTGATTTTGATACAATTTTAGTCTCTTATGATATTTCAAAGGATAAAGAGGGATTGGTGTATTTTATTTCGAGAAATAATGGAAAAGTATATGAAAGCAATGTTTCTGCTTCTTTTATTGACTCTTTTAAGGATTTCACTAATCATGTAGCGATGGAGGGCTCTATTTATACAACATATTTTAGTCATAAATTGGCGAGCAATAATCTCCTTTATTTGCCTACAAATGATAGTGAAATGAAAAAATATAATTATTTATATAAAACAATAGAATCAGATAAGCTAAAAAGGGCATTATTCAGTGATCCTAGCCTAGTGCAGAAAAGTATTGTTGCTAACCGTGAAGAATACACAGATGATACGGGACTATTGAGAATTGATAAGGATACCCATGTTGTTTCTTTTTTAAAGCCATCAGAACTAATTACAGGTGGCACAGATAAGAATAAAATAATCTTAAATAGCATTGAATTTGTAAACCAGCATGGAGGATGGACAAACCAATATAGATATGTTGGCAAAAGTGGCAGTTCCGATAAAGTAACATTTCGCTTATATAATTCAGCTGGATATCCGATATTTGATATGGAGCACAAAATATCCGATATTGAGGTAGTGTGGGAAAATAACGATGTAAAAAGATTTTTTACAAGCAATCTCAGTACCTTTGGAACAGATTTTGATACTACTACTACTACATTAATGTCTGGGCAAAAAGTGCTTGAATATTTAAAAGAGCAAAAAAATATTAAAATGGAAAAAATACAGGATATTGTGATGGGGTATGATATGCAGGTAGACTCGCAAAGTATTGTAAGGCTACAGCCGATCTGGTTTTATGAATACGGAGAAAAATGGTATCAGATAGACACCTCACATACAGGGGGCAAGAATAATGGATTGGAATAAGATTAAGACAATATTTATTCTTGCCTTTTTAATTTTGGATATTTATTTAATCTACGAATATACGCGTCTCAAAGAGTCTTCTGAGCAATTTGAGTATAAACAAGGACCATCAGTGGAAAAGATTCTCTCCTCATATGGGATAACTTATCCAAAAGAATTGCCTAAGAATTCGAAGGATCAATATTTATCGGCAAAATCCAAAACCTTCAGCAAAGAAGAATTAACAAAATGGGAAAAGGGGCTTTTAAAGGGACAAGAGGTTACTATTGTGGACAGCAATATTCTTCAGTCTATTTTGGAAAAGCCAATAAGTATTGGAGAACCATTTAAAGAAACAGATTTAACTTCCTATATTGAAAATCATATCTTAAACGGCAATCAATATTATTTTTGGGAAAAAAAGGACAAGACAATCACCTACTATCAGCAATATAATGGCAAGACCCTTTATCAAAATTTAAATGGAAAACTTATCTTTTATTTAAATGAAGAAAATAAAGTTGTTTCTTATGAGCAGACATTTCTTGAAAATATTAAAGAAATTGAAGAACAAGAAAATATCAGCAGGCCGCTGGATGCTATTTATACATTATTTACAAATAGTTATATTGACAATGACAGCAAGATAAAGAAGGTAGAATTGGGCTACTATTCCCAGCAGTATTCTACGACACAGGTGCTTTCACCAACCTGGTATATTCTATTAGATAATGGCCAAAATTTATTTGTTAATGCATTAGATAATCAAATAATCAAAACGAAGAGCGAACAGATTAAATTGGAGTGAAAAAAATGCAGTTTAGTGTTCTCGCAAGTGGGAGTACTGGCAATGCTATTTATGTAGAGAGTGGAGAACATTCATTTTTGGTGGATGCGGGATTAAGCGGAAAACAAATGGAAGCTTTATTTGAACAAGTAGACAGGAAAATGAATAAGCTCACTGGCATCTTAGTGACCCATGAGCACAGTGACCATATTAAAGGGGTCGGCATTCTTGCTCGTAAATATAAATTGCCTATTTATGCAAATGAAAAAACATGGAATGCGATGAGCTCGCATATAGGAGAAATTTCTCTAGAACAAAAATTCCATTTTGATATGGAAACAGTAAAAACATTTGGGGGCCTATCAATTGAGTCCTTTGGAGTGTCCCATGATGCGGCAGAACCAATGTTTTACATCTTTCATGAAGGAGATAAAAAACTTGTATTAATAACAGATACAGGATATGTCAGCGATCGTATGAAAGGAATAATCAGCAACGCCGATTCTTATGTATTTGAAAGCAATCATGATGTGCAAATGCTTAGAATGGGAAGATATCCTTGGAATACAAAGCGTCGCATACTGAGCGATGTAGGCCATGTATCAAATGAAGATGCTGCTATTGCAATGAGTGAAGTGATTGGTGGCCGGACAAAGCATATATATTTAGCTCATTTGAGCCAGGATAATAATATGAAAGACTTGGCAAGAATGTCTGTTGCACAAACATTAGAAAGCAAAGGCATAGTGCTGAATGAACAATTGAGCCTAAAAGATACTGACCCTAAAACTCCTACGATTTTGACGACTATTTAATAATGAAAAGGCGGCTGGATTTACTCTAGGCCGCTTTTTTATTTTTCTTTGCAAAAGAAAGCAGTTATTTTGTTTGTTTTAAAAAAAATGAGGAAAAATAAATAAAGAACTTATGCAATGATTTTTTACATAACAGAAGCATATGTTTTAGCCTTTTAAAAAGAGAAAGAAAGGATTGGTGTGAGTGGCAAATGAAGAGGATTTTGACTATCAAAATCGAAGGGAAAAACCTGTTAAACGAAGAGGATATTTCTTTTCTGGATTAATTGGTGCCATTATTGGTGCGCTGCTTGTTCTGCTAGTAGTGCCGCGTTTTATCGATAATGGAATTAGGGATACGGATACTAGTGATGTAACCATAACAGAAGATACCGACTCTGATACAAAAAATGTTTCTTTAAATGTAGAAACAAATGTAACAAAAGCTGTCGATAAAGCCGCAGATGCAGTGGTAGGCATCAGCAATCTTCAAGCTTCTAACTTCTGGGAAGATACTTCTGCGCAAGAGGCAGGCACAGGGTCTGGCGTCATTTATAAAAAAAGCGGGGATAAAGCTTATATTGTAACAAATAATCATGTAGTAGCAGGGGCAAGTGAATTGGAGGTAACATTGGCAGATGGAAAAAAAATCAGTGCAAAGCTAGTGGGCGCTGATGTATGGACAGATCTTGCCGTTGTAGAAATCAGCGCAAAGGAAATCAGCAAAATTGCCGAGTTTGGGAATTCGGATACCTTAAAAGCCGGTGAACCTGTTATCGCTATTGGCAATCCCCTTGGCGTTACCTTCTCTGGTTCTGTTACACAAGGAATTGTATCAGGATTAGAACGGACTATACCAGTCGATATTAATGAAGATGGTGTAACAGATTGGCAGTCAGAGGTTATTCAAACAGATGCTGCCATTAATCCTGGCAACAGCGGGGGAGCATTAATCAATATCGCAGGCCAACTGATTGGAATTAACAGCATGAAAATTTCCGAAGCCTCAGTTGAAGGAATTGGTCTTGCTATCCCCATTAATTCAGCAGAACCAATCATTCAAGATTTAGAAAAGTATGGAGAAGTAAAAAGACCATATATGGGGGTTGAGCTCCAGTCTGTGAGTGACATTCCAGGATACTATCAGCAGGAAGCATTAAAGCTTCCAGAAAAAGTGACAGATGGTGTGGCAATTAAGGATGTCAGCCCAAATTCTCCGGCTTCAAAAGCAGGATTAAAGGAATTGGATGTTATCGTAGAGCTTGATGGCAAAAAAGTCAGCGATTTAATTGATTTAAGAAAACATCTGTATACAGAGAAAAAAATAGGCGATAAATTAAAAATGAAGTATTATCGCGAAGGAAAGTTAAAGACAGCAGAATTAACCTTATCAGAGGACAATCGATAAATAAAGCGGGAAGAATTCGTTCTTCCTGCTTTTTGTTTGCCTATTTATTATATACAAATAAACTTTATCAAGCAGTAAGATCCCTACCCCAAAAAGGATGAGAGAGAAGAAAAATCTAGGCGGGGATACAGGAAACTTTTGCAGATTGAAGTTGAGCTTTTATAAAAAAAGCATCAAATGGGAAAATAATAAGAGGGCATAAGGAAATTTTAAAAGGAATAGTTGCAGTTTTTGGATAGAATGATAAGATGGGATGTGGATAACTGAAAAAAGGAACGAGAATATGGTTATCCACAGAAATAGTTTGAAAAATTAGATTTATAGGCAAAAAAGGAGAAGAAAAAATGATCTATAGTTGTGCTGAACATGTTGATATAGCAATAGATACTATCGTAAATGAGCATGAAACATTTCCTATCTTGGAAAAGATTTCAGATGGAGATAAGTTATCCACAAGCTGTGAATATTGCAAAAATACTGCTGTATATATGGTAGCGAACAAGTGATTCCATACTATATGTGGAATAAAAATGTGGATATGTGGATAAGTTATGTGGATATGTTGTTTGTAAAGTGAGGAATACATGTGAATATCTCAATTATTACTGTTGGAAAGCTAAAAGAAAAATATTTAAAGCAAGGAATCGATGAATACACTAAACGCTTATCAAGCTATTCTAAAATAGAAATTATCGAGGTTCCAGATGAAAAGGCGCCCGAAATACTCAGCCAAGCAGAAATGGAGCAGGTCAAACAAAAAGAAGGAGAAAGAATCCTTTCCAAAGTTGCCCAAGATGCCCATGTCATCGCTCTAGCCATTGAAGGCAAACAAAAATCCTCAGAAGAACTAGCAGACACACTAGATAAACTCGCCACATACGGAAAAAGCAAAGTAGCTTTTATTATAGGCGGTTCCTTAGGATTAAGCAATGATGTTTTAAAAAGAGCAGATGAAAAGCTGTCCTTCAGCAAAATGACCTTCCCCCACCAATTGATGCGGCTTGTTTTAGTGGAGCAGGTTTACCGGGCGTTTCGAATTAACCGGGGTGAACCGTACCATAAGTAAATAAGGTTCGAATAAGCCAAATTGCCTCTCCTTAAGGATGGGGAGGCTAAAACTTAAAAAGTTTTCTTAGCAGAAATAGAAGTAATAAGAATTTTAAGGGAATAGGTTGACAAATTTAAGAATCCTTTTAAACTAAAAATAGCTCTATCCTCAAATTCCTCTGCAACATTTTCTTCTCTCCTTTCCTATCGCATAAAAGGGCTTTTATTTTTTAATTATTAATCTTGATTGACCTTTTACTTTCTCCAATCGAAACCACATTAAATCTCTTTTTTAATTCACTTAATACCCGTTAATTTTAAAAATTTATTCGAAGTTAAATGGAAGATGAAGGAGATGATTTATTCATATTTAACATACTATTTGGCAAACCGTCTGAAAATTTCCATTTGTCATTTGAAGAGTATCGAGAAAAGACGTTTGCGATTATGATTTTATGGTGTATTTAGTCTTTGAAGAATTAGCAGAGGATATGGAGGATAGAGGAGCTTTCAAATTAGTTAAATCATTTAATTTTTGTGGTTTGTCCACTAAATTTTGATTAAATTATGAGGATTTTTCCTTTTTTGGCTGTCCAGAGCTTTGGGACAGGTGGTTTCCGGATCAATTCTGATTGCATCGCTTGCTGGAATGGTTTTGGGAAATATGGATTATTATCAGATATTATATTCTCCTGCTCTTTAAGGTACCGTTTATTTTAGATAAAGAATAAATTACTATTTGATAGGAGGAGGGGTGCTATGGGATTTGAAGAAGAATATCAAGCATTTATGAAGGCTCACTTACAGGTAAGAACCGGTGAACGGCTGCGGCGCTTACAAGAAGGCCACAGCCATGCTGAAAGGATGTTTTTGAGGCAAGTGTGGTGGCCTTTATTTTATCAATTCAGCTACCTTCATCCGGAATATGAAGTCAATGATTTCAAGGATGGCAAAAGATATTTGGACTTTGCTTATATTCGTCCCGCCATTCGGATTTGCTTTGAGATTGACGGATATGGCCCTCACCTGAAGAACATTAGCAGATGGCAATTTTCCGACAGCCTGGATCGTCAAAACCAGTTGGTGATTGACGGATGGACCGTGATCCGTTTTTCTTATGACCAAATTAAAGAGCAACCTCGTCGGTGCCAACAAATTGTCCAGCAAGTGATTGGTCGATGGTTGGGTGATGAGCTGGATCAGAGCTCTCTGTCCATTGTCGAAAAGGAAGTGCTGCGACTAGCGATTCGAAAAGGAGAAGCCATATCCCCTATAGAGGTCGAGAAGTATTTGAAGTTAAGTGACAAGACAGTAAAAAAAATACTCTCTCAATTGGTCGTTAAAAAGAAGCTGATACCTGCATCAGGGACCATAAGAATCCGCTCTTATCGGTTGGGTGAACAGGTTAAGCATCAGGTCTGATAAATAGACGGAAAAATTACTTTTAATTAGGAAATTAGATAAAAAATATCTTAAATAGACGGAGAAATTCCACCTATTGACTCGAAAACCGTGAAAATGGTGGCCTTTGCTTTGCATAATCGGAAAACCTCCGCTTATACACCCCGAAACGAGCTCCATTCGGCATCTAATCGAAAAATCTCCGCTTACTTTATTTTCACCGGTTAATCGAGTAAGGACAAGCCTTCTTATCAGAGAGAAATGAGGTGGGATTCTAGTTATTTCAAATCCAGGAGAACCTCATTTTGATGAACCGTATGATAAGTAAATGAAAAAAAATAACAGCACCCTCTAATTAAATGGAGAGGTGCTGTTTTGTTATTTGAATGATTAGATGAACATTTGTTGCAGCGAATTTAATTATTTTGTTCAGTGAGGATTTTCTTATCGAAATAAAGAAAATTCTCATTGAGCAAATACAAAAAATGGCTGAATTTCTCTACTGGTGCTTTTGCTTACTTTAATATTCTCCTTTAATTACAAAAAATGAGCCCCGAATTGTTCCAGCTAGTTTAGACTTCTGCCTAGCAAACTTAAACTTCCCTTCTAATTCCTTTGGCACCTCCATCCCCTCAGAAAGCTTAAAACCAACGGCCCGCTTCATGGGGTCATCAACTGTATACATAACGTTGATCCCAAGACCATCTTCATAAAAGACATAGGCAAATTTGATATTTTTCACTTGAAAATGCGACGTTTCTAAAGGTTTGGCCGCGAACTCAATATCACGTTCTTCTTTCAAAATTCGGTTCACATAATCAAGGGTTCCTTTGCTTTCGCTAGCTGGCGCAACCGTAAATTCATGTTTATATTTGTTCATAAAGTAACGGGCCTCATTAGCGCGTAAACCAGCAAGCGCCTCTGCTGCAGGTGAAGTCTCTAAACCAACCGTAGACACATTTTTAAAATCAACGGTATAGGACAATTCCATCCCTCCTTCTATCTTTTTATTTCCTAACAACAGGAATCCACATTTCGCCAAATATTAAGTCGTTTCGCTGCTCCATCTCAACCGTTGCATTTGGCCCGCCAACATAGGCGAAATTCATTGCCTCTGGCAAGACTTGACCAAAGGCAATGCCAGTAAGCTTATTGCTCAACTCATCAGCCGTCTTCGCTTCCCCTTTGACAACTAGATATTCCCCCTTAGGAAATTGGATAACTCTGGATTCCTCTGGTAATGTTGCTTCTGTCATTACGCCAGCATAATGCATCATCTTGTTATTTACCGCTTCGTTCACAGCAAAAATATAGTCATTTGTAGCCAAGGCCTTTAAAGTGCCAAGCCTTCCATCTTGTTTGATGGCCTGCCAAAAATCTGATTTTTCCTTGTTTATGCCAGCGAAGTCTGTGTAATCGCTCTTGAGCTCAGTTCCAATACCTAAAACGGTAAAGCTGTTTTTTTCTTCTAGAGTATAATTTGCCATATTCAAAACCCTCCTTTTTAAAAGTTAATCAAATGATTTGTCTTTTCACTTGATGAGTTTATAATAGCTTTAAATCATGTCAAAAAATGATACTGTTTAGGAGGCCCCGATGAAAAAAGTTGAACGGATTAATATCATCATGCGGTATATCAACAACCGCTCCCACTTTACAATTTCCGAAATCATGCGGGAGTTTAACATCTCTCGTTCGACGGCGATTAGAGATATCAGAGAAATTGAGGCTATGGGGATGCCACTTGTTGCTGAGGTTGGAAGGGATGGGGGGTATTTTGTCATGAATAACTCTGTCCTGCCAAATGTTCGCTTTACTGATAATGAGATCAAAGCTCTTTTTACTGCCTTTATGGCTACAAGAAATAAACAACTTCCTTATCTAAAGAGTCGTCAGTCTTTAGCTGAAAAATTACTAGGCCTCATCTCAGAAAATCAGCAAGACGATCTTGTTCTTTTAAATCAAATCTTGCTTTTTGAAGGGACCAACCCCAATAGTCCCGACCTACTTGAATTGTCAGACCTCCCTTATCCTATGTTAGAAAAACTTATTCAAATTATTCTTTTGGATAGATATTTACTGATTACCATTAAAGAGGAGAAGGCAATAAACTCTTATCCAATTTATCTCTTGCACCTTTATCAGGAAAAAAGCCTATGGATAATGGAAGGATTTGACTTAAAGGAAGAAAAAAGTAAGATTTTTCCTGTCGACAATCTCACTAATGTAAAACAATACCCTGCGAAAAAAAGAGTAAGTAAAAAAAAGATTTTCGAAAAACTAAGAAAGCAGGAAGAAGCAGTCAACCTTGTTCTTGAACTTGGACCAAAGGCGATTGCCCAGTTCAAAAAATATCATCCTTTAAAAGTTTCAATTTCCTATACGAATCCTTACCAAACCACAGCCATTCTAAAGACTTTTATCAATGTTAGTAATTCAGAAGAATTGACTGAAATAACAAATTGGCTGCTTTTCCTAGGCGGGGATATCAAGGTCAGGCAAGTGCCAGAAGAAGTCTTAGCAGGTTTACAAGAGCGGTTATTTCTATACTGTCCATAAACAGTGACGGTTAAAGCCTCTAATAATTTTGAGTTTGATCAGTTGCCAGTTCTCAGTTTCCTTCAATTCCGAAGCCGCTGACTCCCTGCTTCGGTGATACTTTAATGTACCGGGGGACAGGCCCACTAGTGTGTAGTCCCCTGGCACTTTCCTGAAAATAATATGATGTAATAAAATATGAGTAAGCAGGAAAAGCTTTTATATCTAAATTTTTATATAAAAAACATAAATAGTTCTGAAAATCGAAGTTGGCGGTTCACAGCGGTTTCACTAGCATATTCTGCTATAAACATCTACAAAAGGCTATAAGAGGATTTTGTAGTGATTTATAAAAAATTGTTAGATGATAAATGAATAGATGAGCAGGGAGTGATTTAAATGAATCAATTTCTTCAGATGGGAGCAAATACAGTTTTAAGTTCCCCGAAAGGTAATGTTACTGTTAGCTATGAAATTTCTAATTCAATAGATATTTCCTTGACAGCCTTTCTTTTAACTGATTCAGACAAAGTACAAGGAGATAGCGGCATTATATTTTATAATCAGCCAAAGAGCTCTTCTGGTGTAGCTACCCTTATACCATCTGAGAAAGTAGGTAATACAAAAGTACATAAAATTAATTTTGACATGAGTAAAGTTCCTGAAAGTATTACTAAAATAGCTATAACTCTTACAGAGGACAATAGCACGGGATTTTCAAATGTAAAGAATTTAAAGGCCGAGATATGTACCGATAATACTATTATCCAGTTAACCCCATCTAATTTTACAAATGAAAATGGCATCGTAGTCCTAGAATTATATCTAAGAAATGGTCAGACAAAAGCAAAGTCAATCTGGCGCGGGTTTGACTCTGGGCTTGAAGGGTTATGTGAAAATTATGGTGTTGAGGTTGAATCCGAGGAGCAAAACAAGCCTTCTGAACCTGAAACTATTCAAAAACAAACACCAAAAGAACCTGATAAGACTCTAACCATTTCTGAAAATAAAAATAGACAAAACACATTGTCTCCGATAAGCCTTGAAAAGGTAAAGGGGAAGATAAGTCTCGACAAAGGGCAAAAGCCAGTTATCATTGATAAAACACCGGAAATTACTGCTACGGTATCTTGGGAAACTGGGACAGATTATGATATATATGCTTTAGTCTATACAAAGGATGGTAAGCAGATAAATGTAGCTACATTTGGGGCGAAGAGAACGCCTCCCCTCAGGAGTTTTGGCAACGGGGCAGTGGAACATATGGGGGATGTTGGGAGAGATAGTCAATCAACTAAGACAGAAGTAATTAAATTAAGATTAAATGATGATATTCTTGCAGTTGTTCCTGTGGTTTATTCTGCTCAGTCAAATGGAACAGGTTCATTCTACAGATACAAGGTGTCCATGAGTATAGATAATCATGATGGAACCTCTGTGACCATATTTGCTAAAAATGCAAATAATAATGATAGGATTTATTCGTGTGTGCCTGGAATACTTCATAATACGCATGATGGAGTGATTATAAGTCCATTGGAGCTTTATAGTAGGCCGAATTCAGAGCTTAGACCTAAACTTAAGATGGGGTTTTCAAATATGGTAGAAGTTATAATGGATAAAGGTCCAAAAAATGATTACAAGTAGATTAGAATTACATAAAATTTGAAATAAAATAGCTAGGCCAATAGACCTTTAAGCGTTATATGTCATGTCTAGCTTCCCTTTTTATAAGTATACTAATGGAACTTGAGGGATAAAGATTTGCCTTGTTGATTGGACAGGGATGAATATGGATTGATGGGAGTTAGGAGAGAATTCTCCTAACTCTTTTGTATATCAGCTCGGACTTTGCAGGGATTTGTTGATAGGAATATGTATTCTAATTATTTCTGGCATAAATCCTTAGAAACCAATCATTCCTCAAAACATATAGAAAATAATATATTTTTCTAGAAGGAGGCTAAGGGATATATTTTTTTAAAGGTGTGCAATACTAGTGTGCATTCTATCCCTAGGAGCAATAGCAGCATGTGCATGTTTGTTGAAAGGCATATGGGCCAGTAGCTGGAAACGCTGGGAGGATGGGATAGTCAGCAATGGAAAAATGAGTAAAGGGAAATTCTCTCTTTTAATGGGAGAATAAGTTCAATTGCTATTTTCATAATCAAAGTATTTTTATAAAGAGAAGTTGATTACTTGGCTTATAATGCAAGGCTGTTTTCGCATATTTTGTTTTTTTATATGGTTAAATTGTAAGAACAGGTTCGTTCCATTGCGAGTCATTTTGAATTTCCTTTCCGTTTTGTTCATGATGCAGAGCAATGGATGCAGCTTGAAATAAAAGATGCTATTATTCTTTCGGTAGGGGAACACTTGGGTAGTCCTTAATTATGAATGGAAAACCTTATAATGGAGAAAATGAAAGAATAAGGACAATTGAGCATACCGCTATAAATCCAAATGGTCCAGAATGCTATTGTGGAAAAAGGATGTGCAGAAGTTTATTGTTCTTTAAATGCACTTGCGTTTCATAGGAGAGGCATTCTACATTTTATTACGAAACAAGATTTGATGCATATAAATCAATTAGTGAAAGAGAAGAGCGCTTTTCCAGATGAAAACAAGTTTATTTCATTAGGAAAATTGACCGGTGATGCCATTGCAATTGGAGCGGCAATCCCATTGATTAAGGAGTTCATTGGTAGTCTATAAGAAGGATAAGAATAAACTAATTCTCATAAACAAATGCCAAAATGGCAACTCATATAGATGATTTGCAGCTTTAAAATTCGGCCAGAAAGAGGAGTATCGACAAGCGATCCAAAGAAATAAATTAGCCTTAATTTTATTTTGGTAGAATAAAAAATATATTTTATCAATAAATATTTTGAACGCATTCTGCTAGAGTATTTTGGGAACAAAGGTTGATTGAAATAAGAGAGTTAAATCTGTAAATGAAGATATGAAGATTTTAATTTAATGGATTTAAATGCCTATATGCCATCTTTAAAGACTGTATAGCAAATATATATAAGAAAAAGGAATAAATATGAAATTTTTATGAATGGACATAAAAAGGGATATGAAAAAAAGAGAAGAAATATTATATTCATATACTGGATAAACTATTTTAAAAATAAAATCGACAGGAACCCCAAAAAGATATCTATATATGGGTGTCTATCACTTTTTCTTGCATAAATCAGTTGCTTTTCCCTCCCTATTCTATTCAGGCAGCTAATGCTTACTCTTCTTCTTTCTCAAAAAAATTTAAAAATCTATTCTACTAATCAAAATGCTTTCACCAACTTTTCACCAAAGTCTACTAAACTACAACTATCGAAAGGGAAAGGAGGAAAGCAAACGATGAATACTAGAGTAAGAAAAGGTATTTTCTGGAGTACAGTCACTGCATCTATGGTTTTGGCAATAAGTTTCATTTTAAATCTAGCAGGCAGCACTGCATTTGCGGCAGGATTCCATGAACATGGGAGAGGCATGGAGATGCGCTCACAACATGGATTTGGGCAGGAACGAATGATGGGTGGTTTTCACCATGGTGTTGGATTTTCTTGGATAGGATTCCTCTTATTCCTTATCATTGGAATTGCTGTTCTCGTTTTAGTAGTGAAGTGGCTAAGAAAGAAATCAGTATCTTCTTCTATGCAACAATTTATTGATACTTCATTAGCGGCTGCTCAAAAACCATTAATGAATCATAATAATGCAAGTCTTTTAGATGAATGGGAAAAAAATATAGCAAATAAAAAGGAGCGTTTATAATATGGGTATTTTTAAAAGAATTAAAACAATTGCAAAAGCGGATATTAATAGTTTATTAGATAGCATGGAGAATCCAATTGCCATGCTGAATGAATATTCTAGAGAAATGGAGCAGGAAATAGCAAAAGCTCAAAAAGCATTGTCTCGTCAAATTTTTGTGGAGAACAAACAATTGGCTCTTATAGCGGAAACAAAACAGCTAGCGGAAAAAAGAACTCGCCAAGCAAGGCTGGCAATTGATAACGGCGAGGAAACGATTGCAAAGTTAGCAGTACAGGAAAAAATCAATCATGAAAAGCAGCTCAGCCTTTATGAGCAGCAGCTTGAAACGATTAAAGAGCAGACAACTATTCTGAAAGAAAAAATTAATGAATTGCAAGCAACATATAATGAGCTGCAGCATAAGAAAATTTTATTAGCTTCCCGCGCCAATGTTGCCCAATCCATGAAGCAGATTCAAAAAGTTTCGAACACCTTCCAGCCAGATAGCATAGGAAGAGACGTGGCAAGAGCAGAGGAGAGAATCTTATTGATGGAAGCAGAAGTACAAGCAGGAGGCTATTATGCCAATACATTAAATAGCTATGAAGCTGCTAATTTCAACTATGTATATGAGGACGAAATTAATAAGGAACTAGAAAAGTTAAAGAATGAAAAAGAGGCTCTTTAAGAGAATACTCAAAGAAAATAGACAAGAAAAGAAGCACCTAAAAGGAAATAGGTGCTTCTTTTTTATCACGCATTAACGGGCAGTAACACTCCCGCCTCAAGGTTGTAAGAGAAAATGAGAAATCCATGTGGGTAGAAACTTGCCCATAAAAGCCTGATTGGTTCAACTGACAATCAGTGGGGATGGAGAAAACCATCACTGATTGAAGCTTCACTTTATAGAAAGAAAGGAGAATAACTATGAAGGAGACTTTTCCTATTATTATTTATCTAGCCCTCGCACTGATTATTAGTATAGCGCCTTTTGTAAGGAGGTATTTTTCTATTTGGAATTTGCTGATCCTTGAAGGGGTTCAGTTTTGTATAGCAGGAAGAAATAAGAGAAGAAAATTGGAAGGAATAAAAGTAAAGGAAGCGTTTGTTTTATATATTGGCCATACTTTATCATTATTTGCAGCAATTGGATTATTTTATTTAGTGTCCACTAACAACTATATTTTTATTTTCTATTTTTTAATTGCTCTTTCTGGCATCGCTCTATTATTATGGGTTCGCCATCTTATAAGAATCATTTGGATCATTACAGCAATGCTTCTATTAGCTGGATTGGTGTATCTCCATGATGAAACAACTATTATGCATGGGGGGATTTTTCTAGCTTTTCTTATTCTTATGCAAGCTATTTTTGCTTCATTTAAAGTGCTTAGAAGCAGTATAGCCAATCGAAAGGTTTATGCAGCAACTGGATTCTTTGCAAGATTTAAATGGATTCAACGGATGGTTTTTGGATTGGTGCTGAGCTGCCAGTCCCTCTATGCAGGCTTTTTTATTGTCAACGCGTTCTTAAGATAATATTAAGCATGGCTTGATAGCATTTGAAGAGTTAGAGCATAAAGGCTATTAAATCAGTACATCATTAAGTTAGATACTAGAGAAACCTTTTAGATAATGGATTTACTAAAAAGATATTCTATAGGCCGGAAAAAAAAGGAGGATTGGATTTGAATATTCTTTTAGCGGAAGATGATTTGCAGCTGGGTGAACTGATTGAGTATATGCTAAAGAAAAAAGGCGGATATAAAGTCGATTGGGTTATGGAAGGTGAAGATGCATATGATTATGCCAATGCATCATACTATGACATATTGATATTAGATTGGATGATGCCAAATGGGGATGGTGTTTCTGTGTGCAAACGCTTAAGAAGCAGCGGATATTCAGGAGCCATTTTAATGTTAACTGCTAAGGATACAGTGGAAGATCGCATCAGCGGCTTAGATGCTGGGTCAGATGACTATCTTGTAAAACCTTTTGAGATTGAGGAACTTCTTGCCCGGCTGCGGGCGCTGTCTCGAAGAAATTATGCACCTATCCTTGAAGAACAGTTATCTGTTCATGAAATGCAATTAAATCGGCTTAGTCAAACAATAAGCAATGGACAAAAAGAAATTCAGCTAAGCCCCCGCGAATTTCAGCTGCTTGACTTACTAGTTCAAAATCGAGGCCAAGTACTGCCAAGAGAGGTCATACTAGATCGAATTTGGGGATTTGATGCAGATGTTTCCATGAAGATTATTGATGCCACAATTAAATTGCTTCGGAAAAAATTAGATATTATTGGAAAGCATGAGTTGCTTCAAAGTATAAGAGGGGTTGGTTATAAATTTGAAAGCGAAAAGGGAATCTCTTAAGCATTTATTTAAAAATAAAAATAAATGGGATATTTTTGAGAGTACACAATTTCGTTTAACAGTCCTTTACAGTGGTTTGTTAATGCTTTTTTTGCTCCTTTTTATTGTTGTCGTCTATTTATTGTTATATTTTACCATTTTTAAGGAGCAAGAACGTGAATTAGAAATAAGCGTTAGCGAAGAAGTAGCAAGCATAGAAAGCTATTTGACGCAAAAAAAACAGGATGGTTTATTGGATTTTCAAGATCAAGAGTCTATTGAAAAGGATGTAGATCAATTCTTTTTCTATGTTGTCAATTCTTCTGGCAATTTAGTGCTGGGAGATGAAACAATTTCTGATTTTCGTTCTGAAATATTAAGCAAAGTCCAAGGATGGCAGCCTTCCAAAAATGAAATACGCAGCGAAACGTTGAAAATTAATTATACAGAAAGAGGATTAAAGGACAGAGGGAGAAAAAACGAATTTCATCCTATCCAAAGGAAAGATACCATTCGTCTGCTGATATCTGCTCAACCTATCTATCACCGCGGAGAAATGATTGGCATGCTTTATATTGGAAAGGAAATTTCATTTGCCTACCAGCTATTTAAGTGGCTGCCATATATATTATTGGGAATAGCCATTTTATTTTTTGGAGTAGCTGTAATTATTAGCTACTATATGTCAAAAAAGGCAATGATCCCAATTACAAAGGCGTTCTCTAGACAGCGGGAATTTGTAGCGGATGCTTCTCACGAGTTGCGTACGCCTTTAAGTGTTATGCTGTCTTCTATTGATGCAATAGAAATGACAGCAGATTGGAAAAAAGAAGACTACTCCCACAAGCTGCTTTTTAATTTGAAAAATGAAGTAAAAAGAATGACCCAATTAGTAGGGAATTTGCTGACATTGGCTCGTTCTGATTTGGAAACTGTTGAACTGATAAAAGAAAAATTCGACTTTCGCCCATTTGTAGAAAAAACGATTGAATCAGTGCAGACACTTGCTGATTCTAAACAAATTCAGCTTTTTTTTGATGCTCCCCCATCATTAATTGTTTATGGTGATTCGCAAAAGTTTACACAGCTATTGTATATTTTGTTGGACAATGCTATAAAGTACACCCAAAATGGGGGCAAGATTTTTCTTTCTTTATCTGTTGATGAAAAAGAATGGATGATGAAAGTGAAAGATACGGGGATAGGCATTGATATAAAAGAGCAAGAGCAAATATTTGAACGCTTTTATCGAACAGATAAGTCAAGAACCAGAAAAAGTGGAGGACATGGGTTGGGTCTTTCTATTGCAAAAGGAATTGTTGAAAGCTATAAAGGAACTATTCGAGTATCAAGCGAATTAGAAAAAGGCAGCATCTTTATCATACGAATTCCTAAATATAAATAGAAGCAATAATTAATTGAATATATCCGCCCCTATTTATGAAGGCTTTAGCTAATTCATAGAATAACCTCATTAACTTTTATGAAAGTCAGCGAGGCTTAAAACCGTTAAAATAGTGCACTGATGGGAAAGGAAATATCCATTCAGTGCGCTATTAATGATAATGAACCTCTGATGACCCCCCCTAATTTGTATCCGTAATACACGGCAATTCATAACAATTGCTGTCATGCTGCTCCCGCCTTTAAAGGCTCCCTTAAATCCGAATTCCTAAAGGACAGAAATGGCATCAGCATTATACCTTCCATAAGAAGATGAAAAGATATTTATCTCTATATCTGTTAATGGTCAGAGCGTTTTATTAGCAACATTTATTTCAGCATCCTGCTGCTCCTTGCTTAATTGAGCCAGAAAAGGATGCGCCATGGATTGATTCTGTATATTAATACTATGTAATTTAGTTTGCATGATAAACTAACTAATTTTTGTTTTTTAAACACAGATAGTTGGACCTATAAATACATGAGCAAAAGATCTCTTGTAATATGGAATAACCAGGCTTATAAAATGAATAACCAGCAGAGATATTAAAGGAGAATAAGGCCAATCGCCATAGAGAAGAATGGTTGCTAGAGCTTTCAAAGTGTTCATGAATCAAAGGGAAATGCCTGCAATATGAAGCTTAGCCAAGAGTCTACAATGGATGATTTGCAGCTTTGGTATTTCATTGAAGAGAGGAGCGATTAGTTATATTGAGGAGTGATCCAAAGAATAAGCTAGTCTTGTATTTATTTTGATAGAATATAAATTATATTTTAGCGATAAATATTTTGATAATGCTTAGCTAAGCTATTTGAGGAATAAAGATTTTAATTCAATGGATTAAAACTCTTATACGTAATCTTTAAAGACAATGAAACAAACATATATACAGAAGAAAAAAAGTATAAATATGCATTTTTTATGAATGAGAATAAAAAAGAGATATGGAAAAAGGTGAAGAAATATTATATTTATATACTAGATAAACTATTTTATCGAAATTATTTGAGTCTTTTTTTTATGGAAAATGTTACTTATCCTATAAAGCAGAGAAGAACTAGACAAAAGGTGGTAGAATAAGAGTAATCAAAAGATAGATATAAAAGGAGTACAAGAGGGGGCGATTGAACGTGAATATCCATCATCCACCTGATTATTCAGCTGTGCCGCAAGATAATATAATTTTAGAGTATTATGGAATCAATGAATTGAACTTTGAATCTATTAAAAGATATAGAGGGGAATTTTCAGCGATTAATCCTAATCACCCTTGGAATGGACTGGAGATAAAGGAATTCCTATATAAAATTGGTGCATGGGGAAAGGTGCGAAATACCAATCAAGAAGGGTTGACTCTTGCTGGTTTATTGATGTTTAGTGAAGAAAGAATTATTACAGAAGTATTGCCGCAGTTTTTTCTTGAATATCGAGAAGGTTTTGAGGAAATAATGGACAATAATTGGTCCAAGCGCTTTACTTCACAGGATGGAACTTGGTCGGGAAATATATTTGATTTTTATTATAAAGCTAATGCGGATTTAACGGCTGATTTCAGCGATTTATATCAAAACGCTTGTTTTCCTGCTATTGATGAAACAAGTGCTTTATTTTGCCTGCATGAATCATTGATTAATGCATTGGTGCACGCAGATTATTATGGCGAAGGCGGCATTACGATTGAAAAAAAAGCGGATTTGGTTCAATTTTCCAATCCTGGTCTTCTTCGTATACCTTTAGAGCAAGCATTAGAGGGCAATGTCAGCAATCTTCGCAATCCTAACCTGTTTAAAATGTTCATTTTAATTGGCCTTTGTAAAAGAACGGGTTCAGGCTTAAAGAGCATCAAAACAATATGGGGGAACTATGGTGGAGATAAGGTTTTTTACTTAATGCAAGAGCCAGAGCTAGAGCGTACTATTCTTAGACTCCAAATCAAACAAGATGTGCCGGAGAAAGAATCAGTAGAAGAAGCAGAGCAGAATCTTTTTTTATTTTCTAAAGAAGAGGAGCAAATAATGTCGAATTTTGATGTTTTAGACAACTCCTATAATAAAGATTCTAACTCCGCTAATAATGAAATTAGCTCCTATATTAATAAAATTAGCTCCGATAATAACACAGACAACTCCTATAATAGTAGCTTTTACTCCGATAATAGTGAAGAAAGCTCCGACAATAATGATGTTTACTCCTATAATAAAGACTCTTACTCCTGTAATAGTGAAGCGGGATTAGATATTAGCAGCATGTCGCCTTTTGACGATATAGACAACTCCTATAATAGTGAAGAAGAGAGTATGGTGGAGGATCAGGCAAATATAATAGAGAACCAATTGGATATAGAGCTTGATGAAGCGGAAGCAAAAAAAGATTTGTCGAAAGAAACAGAAGCAGCATTATGGGAAATATCTGAGCTTGCTAGAAGAAAAAAGCGGTTGTCTCCAAGTGTAATGGAAGAAATTATAATAAAGCTTTGTCGGCAAAAACCACTTATGTTAAGAGAATTGGCACATTTATTAGCAAGAACTCCAGATGGATTAAGGAATAATTATTTAGCCAAGCTGTTAGACAAAGGCAAAATTAGATTGAAATATCCAAATCAGCCAAATCATCCGAAGCAAGCCTATATTATTGCTGAGAGTAAGTGAATTACTCCTATTTAATGATTTGTTTTATGCAGAAATAAAGCTATTAGGTGGATGAATTCTATTTTTCTATATTGTTGTATAACAGTGGTGTTGCTAGTTGATTTTTATTTGACATAGGGAATATTTTTGATTATTCAGGATTAATATTATGGTCAAATATCAATAAACGAAAAGAATAAGGAAGTAAGAGGGGCATGTTTTTTGTAAGCCTGCCTATTATAAAATTACGCAACAAAGAAATAAAGTTTATTGGTATTATACAGAGAATATACGAGTAAGTAATTACAAAGATAAAAAACGGAATCTTGTTTATTTGCAAGGTTCTTTTTTTATGATTTTATCAAAATTTCCATATTTCTCTTGAACGAGCAAAAGGGCTATTGCTCCAATAATGCTTGAAACAGCAAAGACCATAAAGGATTGTTTATCGTGTAACTGAAGTGATTAGTCGTTATAACCAAAAGCTATAACAACCGATAGGAAAGCATTCTATTAAGAGGCTTAGCAAGAGCTAGGATATTTAGCTTTAGAAGGAAGGCGGCATCTTCTCTGAAGTAAATAAATTTCTTGAAATCTTATAAATATTTATTCTATTGATTTGAATTCTTTGCGGGTTAAAGGTAGAATAACGGAATAAAATGAGAGAAAGTAAAGAAAATGAAAAAGCCATCAAGAGTATTTTCAGAGTGTAGACAAAGTTAACAAACTTTCAGGCTGATCGAAAACGTTTGTCGACAGTCTGAGTATTTTGTTATCTGTTAAATAGTGATAAATAATTTCGTGCATCTATACCTTTGCGGCGAGATGTACAAAATGAAGGGGAAGAATAACGAGGTATGGAAGATGAAGCTACATCAGTTAAAATACTTTATTGAAGTTGTTATGTGTGGTTCTATTAATGAGGCTGCAAGAAGATTATATATATCGCAGCCCAGTCTATCAAAAGCAATAAAAGAACTGGAAAAGGAAACAGGAATTACTCTTTTTACTCGCGCATCCACAGGTATTACCCTTTCATCAGATGGAGCTGAGTTTCTTGGATATGCTAGACAGGTAATGGAACAGGTTGAACTGCTGGAGCGGCGCTATTCTAATACAGTTCCTTCTCAACAATTATTTTCTATTTCCACACAGCATTATGCATTTGCTGTAAACGCCTTTGTAGAAATGATAAAAAGGCATGGAGGAGACAAATATCAATTTACTATAAGAGAAACAAGGACTTATGAAATTATTGAAGATGTCAAGAATTTGCGCAGTGAAATGGGTATTTTAT
>Ga0182742_1001997_pt1 | contig 23990 bp, 25 predicted proteins | sample eDN5th37CBELigMG_FD_128880 | JGI IMG/M metagenome (GOLD analysis project Ga0182742, IMG submission 128880) | Enriched Miracle-Growth compost microbial communities from Emeryville, California, USA - eDNA 5th pass 37_C BE-Lig MG (version 2)... ...
ACCGGGCGGCCCATACAAGAGCACGCCCTTCGGGATCCGCGCACCCAGCGCCTGGAACTTCTTCGGGTTCTCGAGGAACTCCTTGATCTCGTGCAACTCCTCGACCGCCTCATCGGCACCCGCGACGTCGCGGAACGTGATCTTCGGCGAGTCCACGCTCATGCGCTTGGCGCGTGACTTGCCGAACGACATCACCTTCGAGCCGCCGCCCTGGACCTGGTTCATCAGGAAGATCCAGAACCCGATGAAGATCAGGATCGGGAAGACGTAGGTCAGCAGCGAGAGGATCACGCTGCTGCGCGCGGGCTTGATGTCGAACGAGTTGATGTCGCCGTTCGCCGCCGCCTGGCGCAGCTTCTGGACGAGCGGGCCCGAGTCCTCCTGGACCCAGCCGGTCGTGTAGCGCTTCTTGTCCGGACCCTTGAGCGTGACCTCGGCCGAGTTGTCCTTCGTGCGCAGGACGACGTTGTCGATCTGCCCGTCGTCGATCTGCGTGAGGAACTTGTCGTAGCTCGTCCGCGGGGCCTCGTTGCCGCTCTGGATCAGCTTGGAGGCAAAGAACGCCAGCACGATCACGATCAGGATCGGGAACGCGGCGCTCTTGAAGAAGCGGCTCATGAGCCGGCGCGCATCCAGCGCGCGAAAGTGATACGGCGGTTCAAGATGATCAAGGCTACCAGGGGGATCGTAGGCCCAAGGGGGGTTCGCGCAGTGTGGTGCGCGTTCCTTTCTCTTGCCTAACGGCTCGCCGTTCGCAAAGGATCATCCTTGCCGGTCAGCGCGGCGACATCACTCTTCGCTGAGCACCAGCGCGGCGACGTACGGGAGGTTGCGGTAGCGCTCCGCGTAGTCGAGCCCGTAGCCGATCGCGAACTTGTCCGGGATCTCGAACCCGGTGTAGCGCACGGGCAGGTCCACGGTGCGCCGGCTGGGCTTGGTCAGCAGCGCGCACACCTCCAGCGACGCTGGCCCGCGCGACTCCAGCGTCCGCAGCAGGTACTGCAGCGTCAGGCCCGAGTCGACGATGTCCTCGACGATCAGCACGTGGCGGTCCTCGAGCGGCGCGTCGAGGTCCTTGAGGATCCGCACGACGCCGCTGGACTCGGTCGCGGAGCCGTAGGAGGCGACCGCCATGAAATCGACCTCGCAGCCGACGTCCAGGTGACGCATGAGGTCCGCCAGGAACAGGAACGCGCCCTTCAGGACGCCGATCAGGAGCAGGTCCTTGCCCTCGTAGTCGCGCGCGATTTCCTCCGCCATCGCGCGGATGCGGTGCTGCAGGTCGTCCGCCTGGACGAGGATCTCGCCGATCTCTTCCTTCATGGGGCCGCGGAGTCTAGGCGCCAGCTCAATTTGACCCGCGGCTCGTCGTCCGCGCGGACCCGGAAGCGCTCCCCCGTGGCCACCCCGGGGACCCACGCGATCTCGCCGCCGGAGACCACGACGGGCAGCTGGCGGCGGCGCTCGCGCGGGACCTTACGGTCCGTGAACAGGTCCTGCAGCGACTTCGTGCCGCCCAGGCCGAGCGGGCGCATCACGTCGCCCTCGCGCCAGCTGCGGACCTCGAGCTCGGGGGCGAGCGCGCGCGCGGCCAGCGTGCCGTCGCCGACCGGGAACTCGCCCCGCTCCGCCACCACCTCGCCCGCGCCGAACGCGACCCGCCCCGGCACGACCAGCCGCACGGGCCGCGGCTCGGGCGGCGCGCCGCGGTCGATCCGCACCCGCCCGTACTCGGACACCGCGCGGAAGCCGCCCGGGAGCGCGAGCTCGGCGGTGCCGTGGCGCGGCAGCGCCAGGATCGCGTCGGCGTGCGCGGCGATGCTCGGTGCCCCGGCCTCGTCCGCGAGCCGCTGCAGCACGAGCCGCGCCAGCGCCGGCGGGAGCTCCGAGAGGTCGCTGCCGAGCGCCGCGTCCACCGCCTCGTCGAGCACGGCCGCCTCGTCGCGCAGCGCCGCCAGCGTGGCCAGCACGTTGCGCTCCGCGGCCGGGTGCAGCGCCCGCAGCGCCGGCAGGATCTCCGACCGGATCCGCCCCCGCGCGGTCGCGGCGTTCGACGCGTCCTCGCGCCAGTCCAGCCCGTGCGCGCGGCAGTAGGCCGCGGTCTGGTCACGGGTCATCCCCAGCAGCGGGCGGATGACCCGGCCCGAGCGCTCGGGCATCCCGAGCAGCGCGCGCCGGCCGGGCGAGGCCGCGAGCCGGTAGAGCACGGTCTCGACCTGGTCCGTGGCCGTGTGGCCGACGGCGATCTGGGCGTCGAGCTGCTCCGCCAGCCGCTCGGCCTCGGCGTAGCGCACGGCGCGCGCCCAGGCCTGGACGTTGCCCTCGGGCGGCCCGGCCCGCACCACGAACAGCTCGACGCCGAGCCGCTCGCACAGCGCGCGGCAGTGGGCCTCGTCCTCCCCCGCCTCCGGGCGCAGCCCGTAGTTGACGTGCAGCGCCCACACCTGCTCACCCGCGCTGACGAGCTTGTGCAGCAGGCAGACCGAGTCGCGCCCGCCCGAGAGCAGCACGAGCACCCTCATGGCCGCGCCGCCAGGAACAGCTCGGTGGGCTCGGCGAAGCCCTTGAGCTTGACCTCGCCGAGCGGGACGAACGCGTGCCGCTCCGCGGCCTCGACGACCGGGCGGGTGACGAGCAGCTCGCCGCCGGTCGCCCGCGCGCCGACCCGCGACGCGAGGTTGACCGCGCGGCCGTAGTAGTCGCCGTCGCGGTAGAGCGCGCTGCCGACGTGCAGGCCGATCCGCGGCAGCGGGCGCTCGCTCGAGCGCGCCAGCAGGACCACCGCCCAGTCGACGAGCGCGGCCGCGTCCGTGCCCACGACCATCACCTCGTCCCCGATCGTCTTGATCACGCGGGCGTCGTCGGGCAGGGTGCGCTCGACCCGTTCGACGAAGCGCTCGACGACCTCGAGCGCCTCGGCGTCCCCCGCCTCCTCGGTCAGCCGCGTGTAGCCCGCCAGGTCGGCGAACGCGATCGCCACCCGCACGCGGCCGAGCTCGGCCTCGTCCGCGGCCAGCTCGAGGTGGCCGACGACGTCCTGCTCGATGAAGTGCGCCAGCAGCCGCTGGTGGATCGCGTCCATCGTCGGGCTCGCGAGCGGCAGCAGCTCGGACGCGAGGTCCGAGAGCTGCTCGGCGATCTCGAGCACGGGCGCGCCGTCGCGGATCATCGGCTCGTGCACGTAGAGGTGCACGAGCTTGACCTCGGCGTCGGCGATCTGGGCCAGCGCGTGCCCGTAGACGCGCACGAGCTGCAGGAAGGCGTCGAGCGGGAGCCCCGCGTCGAGCACGTCGGCGCAGCGCCGCAGCAGCGCGACGTCGTCGTCGGAGAGGCGCTCGAGCCGGTCGGCCGGCAGGCCCGCGGCGCTCCAGATGCGGCGGATCAGGCCGGGCTCCAGGCCGGTCTCGCGCGCCACCGCGGCGAGGTCGGTGCCGCTGGCGCGCTGGGGGAAGAGGTCCTCGAGGTAGCCGTGCGCGAGCCGCCCCTCCTTGGCCGCCCGCCGCAGCTGCGCGAGGCTGTGGCCGCGGTGGCGCAGCCGGGCGACGATCCGCGCCTGGGCGACCGCCGCCGGCGTCCACTCGCCGTCGTCGAGCGGCACGATGCCCTCCGCCGCCCAGCGGCGCAGGGTGGCAGGCGAGACCGACAGCGCGCGGGCGACGTCGGCCAGCGTCACCGTCAGACCAGCAGGTGCGGCTTCTCCCGCTCCAGGTAGGCCCGGTACTGCGCGAACACGGGCTCGGTGATCGGCGCCAGCCTGAGCGCGGCGGCGAAGTCGCCGCCCGTCTTGATCCGCCGGCGCACGACGGCGAGCTTGGCGTTCTCCTTGCCCTGGAAGTAGCGGTTGGCGACCTCGGAGGACATCGTCATCTTGACCTTGGGCTCCCAGTCCACGTCGTCGGACCATTCCCAGTAGAGGTTGCCCTCCTCGCCCTCGCGCGCGGCGCGGATGTTCACGACCATGTCGAAGTCGGAGAACTCGAACCGCTGCGGCGTGTCCGCGTCGCGCAGCTTGGGGCCCATGTCGGGGTCGGCGTCCATGAGCCTGAACACCTCGTCGATCGCCTCCCGCAGCTCCTTGGCGGATTCGAACGAGGCCGCCACCTCAGCTCCCGGAGGCCGGCGGCTTCGGGGTGGGAGCGCTCGGCTTCGGCGCCGCGGGCGTCGCGGGAGCCGGGGCCGCGGCCGGCTTGGCCGGCGCCTTCGCCGCCGCCGCGGGCTTCTTGGCCGCCGCGGGCTTGCGCTTGGCGGCCGGCTTGCGCTTGGCCGCCGCCTTCTTGGCCGCCGCCGGCTTCTTGGCGGCCGCGGGCTTCTTCGCCGCCGCGGCGGGCTTCTTGGCGGCCGCCTTGCGCGCGGCCGGCTTGCGCTTGCGGGCGGCGGGCTTGCGCGCCGCGGACTTGGCCGCGGGCGGCTTGGAGGCAGGCGTCGAAGGCGCGGTCGTCGTGGCCGACGTCGAGCCGGGCTTGATCTCGAGCGAGGCGACGCGCGAGGCGAGCGCCTCGACCTCCCGCCGCAGGCGCTTGACCTCGTCGAGGACGCGCATGTCCTCGAGCGTCGAGCGGACCCGGCCCGCGGCCGCGGCGATCTCGTCCACGATCTCTTTCGTACGCTCTCGCGTGGACTGCGCGCCTTCAGCTGAACCGTGCAGCGCGCGCTCGACCGCGGAACGGACGGCGGCGAGGGCGTCCTCGACGCCCTTGTCGGCCTTCTTGTCCTTCTTCTTCTTGTCCTTCTTCGCCATGGCTGAGCAACTCTAGTTCGATGTCGCATTCTGTGTCGTCCCACACGATCCATCTGCGCCCGCACGCGGACGTCGCCGAGCGCGTCCTGCTGCCCGGCGACCCCGGCCGGGCGCTGCGGCTCGCGCAGCAGCTCGTGGACGGCACGCCGAAGATGCTCAACCACAACCGCGGTCTGTGGGGGTACACCGGGATCGCCCACGACGGGCTGCCGCTGACCGTCCAGGCGACCGGGATGGGCGGGCCGAGCGCCGCGATCGTGGTCCAGGAGCTGATCGCGCTCGGCGCGCGCCGGCTGCTGCGGGTCGGCACCTGCGGCGCGCTGACCGGCGAGCTGCGCCTCGGCGAGCTGCTGGCCGCGGAGGCGGCGCTGCCGCACGACGGCGCCAGCCGCGCGCTCGGCGCGACGGGCCCGGTCGCGCCCGACCCGGCGCTGCACGCCGCCCTGCAGGCGCGCTCGGGGGTCGTGGTCTCCGCCGACCTCTTCTACGACCCGGTGCCGGACCGCTTCAGCGCCTCGGGCGCGCTCGCGGTCGAGATGGAGGCGGCGACGATCCTCACGCTCGCCGCCCGTCAGGGCCTGCCCGCGGCCTGCCTGCTGGTCGTCAGCGACATCGTGGCCACGCGCGAGCGGCTGGAGCCGGACGCGCTGCTGGCGGCCGAGCAGGAGCTCGGCCGCGTCGCGCTCGCGGCCTTGGCCTAAGCCTTCTTCTTGGCCGCCCGCTTGCGGGCGGGCTTGGGCGGCGCGGTGTCGACCGCGAGCCGCTCCTGTTCGCGCGGGATCGGCCGCGGGCCGGCGTCAATCGCGTCTGACACGTGCGCGACGTCGCGCGCGAGCTTGGACAGCTGGCCCTCGATCGAGGCCACGCGCTCGGAGAACTGGCCCGCGGCGGCGAGCTGGTCGCCGAGCTTGTCGACGCCCTCCTGCAGGCGGTCGATCGCCTCCTCGATGCCCTCCAAGCGCGTGCTGACGGTCCGCAGCCGCCGCGTCAGGCGGTCGATGTCGGCGGCCGACGGCAGGTTGAGCGCGCCCATCGCGGCCTCCTGGGCGTGCACGGCCTTCTCGCGGGCGGTGAAGGCCCGCGTGATCGCGGTGTTCACGAGCGGGTTCTCGAGCAGATCGTTCGCGAGCTTGCCGAGCGCTTCCTCGCCTTGGCGCGAGAGGCGGTCGCGCAGGCCCTCGCCGTCGTCGTCGGCCATCGTGATTCGCAACTCCTTATCGAACGTGTATGTGGCGGACGGTACCGTAGGCCATCGAGGAAGACGGAGCTCGATCTGAGGTCGAGGTCGAGACTCCGGGAAATGAGTCCAACTGCGTCGAGATAGCGAAAGAATCGTCACAGTTCGCTTTCGACGATTGCAGTCGTCCCATGCCGACGCTAGCTTGCCAACGAAGCCGGAGGGTCATCGCGCACGAGAGCCGGTGCGCGGCGGTCGCCTGTCCGGCCGGTCCATGAACTCCCGTCGTCCGATCGCCGTTGCCCTTGCCGCGTCCGCGTTCTACGCGGGCGTCTTCGTGACCGCTGCCCAGGCGGAGATGCACTACGTGCGGGTGACGCTCGTGACCGGCCAGGAACTGACGATCACGGTCGAGATCCCGCCCGGCACGCCCGTCGACCAGGTGCAGATCCCCGGCCTGCCCGCGCCGGTCGCCTCGATCGTCGACCTCGGCTCGACCGAGACGACGCCCACGCCCACGGCGACGCTCACGCCCACCGCCACCGCGTCGCCCACGCGCACGCCGACGGCCACCGCGACGCCCGAGAACCAGGCCGGCGGCGACTCCAGGGACAAGCCCAAGAAGAAGAAGCCCAAGCCGCAGGCGCCGCGCAAGACCCCGTCGCCCAACACGGAGTCGCTCACGGGCAAGGTCGAGCAGCCCACGCCGGACCCGACGGCCACGGCCGCGCCGACGCAGGAGCCGCAGGCGCCCCAGCAGTCCTCCACCCCCGCCACGGGCAGCGCCGGCGGCCCTTCGCGCGCGGGCGTGCCGAACTTCTTCATCGACAAGTTCCGGATCCCGCCGTTCCTGCTGCCGATCTACCAGGCCGCGGGCACCCAGTACGGGATCCGCTGGGAGCTGCTGGCCGCGATCAACGAGATCGAGACGGACTACGGGCGCAACCTCAACGTCAGCTCCGCGGGCGCGCAGGGCTGGATGCAGTTCATGCCCGAGTCATGGAAGGCCTACGGCGTCGACGCCAACAACGACGGGCTGATGGACCCGTACAACCCGGTCGACGCGATCTTCAGCGCCGCGCGCTACCTCAAGGCGGCCGGGGCCGACAAGGACATCCGCGCCGCGATCTGGGCCTACAACCACGCCGACTGGTACGTGGACTCCGTGCTGCTGCGCGCGCAGGTGATCGGCGGGCTGCCGACCAACCTCGTCGGCTCGCTCACCGGCCTGACCGACGGCCGCTTCCCGGTCGCGGCGAAGGCCACCTACGCCGACCAGGTCACCAAGCGCCGCCTGCGCACGCCGAAGGCCAACCGCGCCGTCGCGCTCGAGGGCCGCAACCGCCGCGGGATCCTGATCTACGCCGACGCGGGCGCCCCGGTCGTCGCGGTCAACGACTCCAAGGTCGTGCGGATCGGCGAGTCCGACCGCCTGGGCCGCTTCATCCAGGTCCAGGACGCCTACGGCAACACGTACACCTACGGGCGCCTGGCCAAGGTCTCGCGCCTGTACGCCGCGCCCAAGCCGCAGAAGGTCGACCCGGGCGAGCTCAAGCGCCTGCTGGCCGAGCCCAAGGACGCCAAGCCCAAGCGCCCGGCGTCCAAGACCGAGCGGCCCGCGCCCAAGACCGCGCGCAAGGTGACCGAGGCCGTCGACGCCGCGCAGACCGCGGGGCTGGCCAACCAGCCGGTCAAGAAGCGGCTGTTCGCGCACCCGACGCGGCCGAACGCGCTCGCCGCAGGCGGCGACCAGCAGGAGTTCCTGCGCACGGGCCGCATCGACGGCGCGCTCACGCCGGCCCGCGCGCTCGGCCTCAGCCGCGACGAGATCGTCATCAAGAAGCTCAAGGTCGGCGCCCAGGTGCCGGCGGGCACGGTGCTCGGCCGCATCGGCCGCGCCTCCTCGCCCACGAAGCCGCACATGCGCTTCGAGATCCGCCCGGCCGGCCGCGGCGCCCCGCGGATCGACCCGAAGCCGATCCTCGACGGCTGGAAGCTGCTCGAGTCGACGGCGATCTACCGGGCCAGCGGCAAGAACCCGTTCACCGGCCCGGACGCGGCGACGCCCTCGATCGGCCAGATCCTGCTGATGAGCAAGGACACGCTGATCCAGCGCGTGCTCGCCAATCCGCGGATCCAGATCTACGAGTGCGGCCGGCGCGACATCCGCGCGGGCGCGATCGACCGCCGTGTGCTGGCCACGCTCGAGTTCCTGGTCGCGTCGGGCCTGAACCCGACCGTGACCTCGCTGACCTGCGGGCACTCCTACCTGACGAAGTCCGGCAACGTCTCGCACCACTCCACGGGCACCGCGATCGACATCGCCGCCATCAACGGGATCCCGATCATGGGCAACCAGGGCAAGGGCTCGATCACCGACCTCACGATCCAGCGCCTGCTGACCCTGCAGGGCACGATGAAGCCCGACCAGATCATCTCGCTGATGGAGTTCGACAACGCCGACAACACGCTGGCGATGAGCGATCACGACGATCACATCCATGTCGGCTTCGACCCGCAGTACGGCTCGAACACCAAGCTGTCCAAGCAGCTCAACGCCGTCCTGAAGCCCCAGCAGTGGACTCGGCTGATCGAGCGCCTGGGCAAGATCGACAACCCCAACGTCTCGACGCAGCCGTCCAAGGCCGCGCTCAAGGCCAAGCCCTCGCGCAAGAACCCGTAACCGAGGATCGTCGCTTCCGATTCGTGCAGTGGGAGTTCGCGGGCCGGCTGGGCCCGCCTCCCGGCCGGTACGTCGTGCGCCGCTACGCGGGCGACGTCGTGCGCGAGGTGGTCGTGGTCACGGCCGCGGAGGCGCCGCGGCGCTGGGCGCGCCGCTCACCCGCCGGCACGGTGCCGGTCACGCGCGTGACGGTGATCGACGCGGCCGGGGAGCGCGACGGCTGGGAGGAGCGCGCCGAGGCCACGCTGGCGCGGTTTCTGCGCGCGCACCGGGTCGCGGCGGCCGACCCGTACGCGCCCGACCCCGGGGCGGCGGTGGCGGTGCGCGCCGGCACCGCCCTCGGGAGCCGGCTGGCCGAGGGCGAGTGGGACGAGGCCGAGGAGCTGCCGGCGCCCGAGCCGCCGAAGCGGCCGCGCCGCTCGCGCCACCGGCCGGGCGAGCGGCTCGCGGCGCTCCTCGCCGCGCGGGACGCGATCCTGGCCAGCGAGGAGCTGACGCTGCGCGCCCGCGCCGATCTCGACCTCGGGCGTAACCCTGAAGCTGCACTTCAGCTCGAGGCTGCGTTGAATTCGGCGCTCGCCGAGCTCTCCGGCTGGGTCGCCCACGGCGATGTCGCCGACCGGCTCGACGAGCTGCACCGGCACGCGGGTCCCGTCGCCGAGGCGGCGGCCGCGGCGCGCGAGGGGCGGCTCGAGGACGGCCAGATCGAGGCCGTCCGGGTCGCGCTCGGGCGGCTCGAGGCGGCGCTGCGGGCGCGGGCGCTCTACGCGGCCGAGTAGGCGTCGAGCGCCGAGAGCACGGCCTCGAGCTCCTCGACGACGTCGCCGGAGAGCTTGACCGCGGCCTCGCGGTCGTACGGCGTCGGGCCCTTGGTCACGATCGCGAGCTTGCCGCCCGCGCGCAGCGTGTCCGCGGGCAGCTCGGCGACCGGCCAGACCTCGAGTGAGGACCCGACGGCGATCAGCAGCCCCGCCGTCGAGGCCAGCGCGTTCGCCCGCAGCATCGCCTTCTCGGGCAGGAACTCGCCGAACAGCACGACGTCGGGCTTGAGCACGGCGCCGCAGTCACAGCGCGGGAGCGCGCCGCGGGCGCGCGTCTCCTCCAGCGAGTAAGCGTTGCCGCACGCCAGGCAGGACGCGGTCCGGATCGAGCCGTGGACCTCGATCGGGTCGCTGCCGGCGGCGGCGTGCAGGCCGTCGATGTTCTGGGTGATCACGCCCGCGACCAGGCCGCGGCGCTCGAGCTCGGCGATCGCATGGTGCGCGCCGTTGGGCTCCTTGCCGTCCAGCAGCGCGAAGCGCTGGCCGTAGAAGGCCCAGAAGCGCTCGGGGTCGCGGCGCCAGACGTCGATGTGGGCGACCTCCATCGGGTCCACGTTCGCCCACAGGCCCGTCATCGGCGTGCGGAAGTCCGGGATCCCGGAGGGCACGGAGATCCCGGCGCCGGTCAGCACGACCGCGGGCCCGGCCTCACGCAGCAGCTGAGCGAGGCGAGCCGCGCTCACCGGCCCTTGAACTCCGGCGCGCGCTTCTCGATGAAGGCGGCGATGCCTTCGCGCGCGTCCTCCGACGTGAACGCGTGCAGGAACGCGTCGCGCTCGGCGGCCAGGCCGGCGTCGAGGTCGCCGGCGTGCGAGACGCGCTTGATCTGCTCGACCGCGACCGGCGCCTGGCCGGCGAGCTTGCGGCCCCAGGCCAGCGCGAGGTCGAACAGCTCGTGGTCGGCGACGACGCGGTTGACGAGCCCGTGCTCGTAGGCGTCGTCGGCCGAGATCGGCTCGCCCGTGAGGTTCATCTCGAGCGCCTTCGAGGGGCCGGCGAGCCGCGGGAGCCGCTGCGTGCCGCCGAAGCCCGGGATGATCCCGAGGTTGACCTCGGGCTGGCCGAAGGTCGCCGACTGGGCGGCCAGGCGGACGTCGCAGCCCATCGCGAGCTCGCAGCCGCCGCCGAACGCGAGCCCGTTGACGGCGGCGATCGTGGCGATCGGCGAGCGCTCCCACTCGCGGATCAGCGCGTGGATGCGCTCGAGGTGCGCGCGGCCGGACTGCTCGTCCCATTTGGTGAAGGCCTTGATGTCGGCGCCCGCGCAGAACAGCGCCGGGTTGGCCGAGGCCAGCACCATCGCCCTCGCGCCGCTCTGCTGCACCTGCTCCCACGCGGCGGCGAGGCCCTCGACCGCGTCGGGCGAGAGCGAGTTCGCGGGCGGGTTGTCGAGCCAGACGATCGCCACGTCGCCGCGGCGCTCGACGGGCTGGGCGAGCGGGTACGGGTAGAAGCCCTGGCCGGCCTGCACCCCGAGCCGCCCCTGGGCGACGAGCCGGCGCAGGATCACGGGCGGGTCGCGGAGCTCTCCGAGCACGGCGTCGAGGCCGCGCTTGTCGGCGGCCGCGAGCGCGCCGCCGGAGGCGACGTCGAGCGCGCGCAGGCCGGCGATCCCCTCCTCGAGCGCCAGGCAGGCCTCCACGAACTGGTCGCCGGCCTCGGCGATGCGCTGGACGACGAAGCCCTCGGTGTCCGCGCAGCGGATCGCGGTGCGGCGGATCCGCTGCGCGAAGTTCGCGGCGATCTGCGCGGTCTCGGGCGAGGTGTCGTCGCCCTCGGCGATCTCGACGATGCGCGGGCCGGCGGCGCGGAAGCCGACGACCTTGTCGGGGCGCAGCGTGACCTCGGAGATCTCCGTGACCGAGAGCGCGGACGTGGTCGTGGCCAGGATCGCGTGGCTCGGCGTGGCGGCGTCGAGCTCGGCGAACAGGCGCTGCTTGGCGTCGAGCTCGTCCGGCCCGGCCTCGATCACGAAGTCGACGTCGCCGAGGCCCTCGACGGCGTCGGTGAGGACGAGGTCGATCCCGGCCGCTTCGATCGCCTGCGCGAGCTCGCCGGCGCCGCCGCCGACGACCGCCGCTTTGAACACGAACATGCGGGCTTACGCTAGCGCTCGGCCGCGAGCTCGTACGAGAAGCGCGTGAGCGTGCGCTCGAGGTGCTGGCGCAGCTGGCGCCGCAGCCACCAGCGGCGCCCGGGCGGCATCCGGGTCTTGGGCTCGAGCTCGAGCGTGACCGTGACGCGCGTCCGGGTGGCGTCGCCGGCGAACGTGACGCGCTGGGTGCCGCCGACGCGCTCGTCCTCGATCGCGATCGTGTGGCCCTGGCCGGCCCGCTGCTCGCGCACGGTCTCGGCGATCAGCCCGCGCAGCGGGCCGCTGAAGCCGGGCTTGGTGACCCACATCCGGCGCGCGCCCGGCTGCGGCCAGTCGTCGTCGATGCGCTGGAGGTGGCCGAAGCCGTTGACCCATGAGGCCCAGCGGCTGCGGTCATGCCACAACTGCTCGGCCTCGATGGCCGGGCCGGCGACGACGATGCTCCAGGAGACGGCTCGCACCCGGAGAGCGTAGGCACCGGCCCGGTCGCGTCAGACGGCCGTGGGCTCCTGGATGCGGCGCGGCAGCAGGGTCTCGCGCGCGATCACGAGCCGCTGGATCTGCGACGTGCCCTCGTAGAGCTGCATGATCTTGGCGTCGCGCATCAGCTTCTCGACCGGGTAGTCCTTGATGAAGCCGTAGCCGCCGTAGATCTGGACGGCGTCCGTGGCCACCTCCATCGCGGAGTCGGCGGCGAAGCGCTTGGCGTGCGAGGACTCGAGCGTGTTGCGCTTGCCCTGGTCGAGCAGGACCGCCGAGTTCCAGGCGGCGAGGCGGCTCAGGTGCACCTTGGTCGCCATGTCGGCGATCAGGAACTGGATGCCCTGGTGCATCGCGATCGGCACGCCGAACTGCACGCGCTCCTTGGAGTAGTTGGTGGCGAACTCGAAGGCCGCGCGCGCGATGCCGGTCGCCATCGCCGCCACGCCGGGGCGCGTGCGGTCGAGGGTCATCATCGCGATCTTGAAGCCCTTGTTCTCCTCGCCGATCATGTGATCGAGCGGGATCTCGGTGTCGTTGAAGGTGATGGTCGCGGTGTTCGAGGCCCGCTGGCCCATCTTGTCCTCCTTCTTGTCCACCGTGACCGTGTCGTCCTTGGGCACGATGAAGCAGGAGATCCCGCGGTGGCCCTGCTCCTTGTCGGTCTTGGCGTAGACCGTGAAGTAGGAGGCGTAGCCGCCGTTGGTGATGAAGCACTTGGAGCCGTTGATGACCCACTTGTCGCCCTTGCGGGTCGCGGTCGTGCGCATCCCCGACACGTCCGAGCCGGCGTCGGGCTCAGTAAGGCAGAAGCTGGCGAACAGCGGCGCCTCCGTGAGCATGCCCAGGTACTTGCGCTTGAGCTCCTCCGAGCCCGCGAGCGCCAGCGGCGCGGTGGCCAGGCCGTTGGCGCCGATCGAGGTCGCGATCCCCGAGCAGCCCCACGACAGCTCCTCCTCGATCAGACAACCCTCGAGGTAGGAGACGCCCGGTCCCCCGTACTCCTCCGGGATGTGGGAGTTCATCAGGCCGAGCTCCCACGCCTTCTCGAGGATCTCCTGCGGCCACGTGCCGTCGCGGTCGTACTCCCAGGCGACGGGGCGGATCTCCTTCTCGGCGAAATCATGCGCCATCTCGCGAAGGGCGATCTGCTCGTCGGTCAGCGTGAAATCGACCATCTCAAACTCCTTGCCAGCTCACGATTGACTGGTCAGTCAACTCTGGTAATGGTAGACGGTCTGGAGCCGATCGGCACAATGGACTTCCGTGCAGGACGTCCTCCCGATCGTCGTCGTCGCCGTCGTGCTCGTCTTCGGGGTCGTCGGCGTGGCGCTCGTCGTGTTCGGCCGTGGCACCTACGACCGGATCGGCGCGTCCGGGATGACGTTCGACCACCCCGACGACGGGCCGGACGCAGATTCGACCCGCGACGCCGAGATCGCGGCGATGCTCGAGCACTCCAACGCCTGGCGCGCCGCGCACGGGCAGCCCGAGTTGACGCTCGCCGACCTCGACCCGGAGGCGGCCGGCACCGACGTCGCCCCGCCCGCGGATCCGGGCCTCCGTGACGAGGTGCGCACGGTCGTCGAGGCGCTCAACGCGCGGCGGATCGCCCGCGGGCTCGAGCCGCTCGACGTGGACGCCGAAGTCGAGCGCCGCCTTTCCGGGTAGCCTCCCGCCCATGCCTGCCCTGCGCCGATTCGACGTCGACGAGCTCCTGACCCGCCCGGGCACCTACTTCAACCCGGAGACGGAGATCGTGCTGGTCGTCGACGACTCCGCCCACGTAGACCTGGAGCTGATCGACGACGACGACGAGGGCGCCGAGTGGATCCTCCTCGGCGACGACCCCGCGGTCGACGAGCACAAGCGCGACGAGCTCGTCGAGAGCTTCGAGACCCGCCGCGCACGATCCTCCACCCCGGAGGACCCGGACGCCGACGACGTCGAGGAAGAGGACGAGCTCGAGCCGGATCCGGACGACTACTAGCGCCGTGGCATCGGTGGGCGGTGCCGTCGCGCGCGACGGTTGCTTCGACTGAACACCAGGGCGATAAGGGGGAGGGAGCGTGGTTGCCGGGAGCGCCCGCCCACTCCGCGGCCGCGTCGCCCGCGCACCTTGGCTCGCGGCCGGGTGCAGGGATACCGTCAAGGTACGGGCCACGGAGACAGTGGGACATCCGCCGCCCTCTCTCGGGGCCGCTTCTGCCCTTCTCGATATATCGACCGAGGGGGGTGCGGCTCGGAGCTTTCCTGTGGGTGAAGCGCAGAGGGGCACCCCCACCAGCGCGCCAACTCGAACGAGCGAAGGTGTTACGAGAAGGGCCACAACGGCCGCGAGCGATCACAAACGATCACCCACCTTCTCCGTGGCCCGTACCTTGACGGTATCCCGGCACGGCCGCCGTGTACACGGGCGCGGCAAACGGGCGCAAGGAGCCCCCGGGCGAGCGATCCAAGCGCCACTCCCTCCCCCTTATCGCCCTGCTGTTCAGTCGACGGAGCGGCAGGCGCCCGGCAGGGCGCCCACCGATGCCACGGCGCTAGCCCGCGGAGAGCAGCGAGGCGCACTTGCGCGCCTCGTCGTCCGTCTTGGCCTGCTTGATGCAGTCCGCGTACTTGTCCACGTTGTTCGGCGTCGCGGACCCGCCACCGGAGCCCTGGCCGCCGCCGGAGCGGGCGCCGCCGCCGAGGCCGAGGTCGGCGAGGCCGGCGGCGTCGAGCGCGGAGAGGAGCTCGGAGAACGGGCGGGCGTTGGCGGGGGCCTCGAACTTCTGCTCCTCGCCCACCTTGGTGAAGACGAGGTCGAAGACGATCGCGGCGTCGATCTGGTCGCCCGCGTCCTTGAGGTCGGCGTTGACGACCAGGCGGCGGAGGATGCTGTCCTCGGCGCCCGTGTAGACCTCGATGTCCAGGCGCTTGATGGCCTGCTCGACCTCGCGCTTCTGCTCCTCGGTGAGCTTCTGGACGCGGCTCGAGCCGGAGCCCGGGACGTTGAGGGTGCCGGCCTTCTCGGTCAGCTTGTCGAGGTCGGCGATGACCTGCTTGACGTCGGCGGAGCCCGTGAGCTTGACCGTGTCGGTGTCGCCGACCTTGGCCTCGCCCTCGTTGCGGGCGTCCTTGATCCACCCCCGCGGGTCGATCCCCAGCGAGTTGAGCAGCTGGTTGCCGTTCTGGTTGGACGAGTTCTGCTGCTTGAGCGCCTGCTCGTAGCCCGCGATGAACTGCTTCATGACCATGTCCGAGACCTCGTAGGCGGTGCCCTGGAGGTCGATGTAGGCCTTCTCGCCCGTCCAGGTCACGCCGCCCTTGAAGCTCTGGCCCGCGGCGGAGAGATCGGCGGTGAACGCGATCTTCGGCAGCTTGTTCTCACCCTGACTCTCGAACGGGCCCGAGAGCCGCGCCGAGACCGGGCCGGTGCTGGCCGCAGAGCCGCCCCGCGGGTCGATCTGGACCTTCAGGTCGACCGTGGCCGACTTCATCTTCTCCATGTTGGAGAAGGTCTTGCTCAGCAGCGCGTTGACGTCGGAGGACGCGTTCGCGCGGTCACCTGAACCACCAGATTCGTCACTGCCACCGCAACCGGCGACCAAGGCGACGGTTAGGAGGGGGACGATGAAACGGAGCATGCGAAGCATCAAGATGGCCGAGCCTAGCATTGGAAAATGGGCGTGAGACGCAGTCTTTGTTGTGCGGTCGTGGCTATTTTGTGCAGCGTTTGCGGAGTGGACGCGGCGCATGCGGCCAAGGGCCCGACCGTCACCCGCGAGCTCAAGCGGCTCGCCTCCGAGGGCGCGATCACGCCGCAGGACGCCGCCGCGCACCGCAGGCTGTACGTCGAGGCGCGCAAGACCGCCCGGCGCCTGAGCGGCACCCGCAGGACCGAGCTCGCGAACGTCATCGACGACCTGCAGGACATGGCCGCGCGCGACCAGTTCCGCGCCACGCGCCTGCCCGCGCTGTTCCTGACCCTGCAGCGCAACCTGGAGTACTGGCCGTCGCGGCCGCTGCTCAGCAACGGCGCCCGCATCAGCTTCCCCGGCTCCGAGCTCGTCTACCAGTACTACGCCGGCCACGGCCTGCAGATCCAGTGGCTCGGCACCTTCGGCAAGCTCAACGGCTACTGGAACGGCGGCCGCCGCTACACCACGCGCGCGGACGCGCTGCTGAGCGAGGTCCTGCCCCTGGCCACCGAGCGCGCCGGCGGCCTCGCGTGGGAGTACCTGTTCCCGTTCACGGGCCAGAAGCCGCCGTGGGTGAGCTCGCTGGCCCAGGGCACCGGCCTGCAGGCGATGGCCCGCGTCGCGACCAAGCTCGGCCGCCAGGCCGAGGTCTTCCCGATCGCGCTGCGCGGCCTCGGGATCTTCCAGACCGAGCCGCCCGAGGGCGTCAAGGTCGAGTCGGGCAACGGCAACCACTACCTCCAGTACTCCGGGATGCCGAAGTTCTACGTGCTCAACGGGTTCATCCAGTCGCTCGTCGGGCTCCACGACTTCGCCCAGCTGACCGGCGACCCCACCGCCCGCGCGCTCTTCGACGCCGGCGACCTGGCCGCCAAGAAGGAGGTGCCGCGCTTCGACACCGGCGCCTGGTCGCTGTACTCGCGCGGCTCGATCAAGCGCGAGTCCGACCTCGGCTACCACAAGCTGCTGCGCGACTTCCTCACCCAGCTGTGCAAGCGCACGCAGACCGAGCAGTACTGCAGCGCCGAGCAGCACTTCACGGAGTACCTGACCCTGCCGCCGCAGGTCCAGGTGCTCGAGCGCACGCTGACCGCGCGCAAGTCCGGCAAGCTGCGCTTCAAGCTCTCCAAGATCTCGCGCATCAGCCTGAAGGTCAGCCGCAACGGGACGACGGTCGCGACGATCAACCCCGGCGTGCTCTCGCGCGGGACCAAGACGCTGTCCTGGACGGCGCCCCGCAAGACCGGCACCTACGAGCTGACGGTGACCGCCACCGACCTCGCGGGCAACACCGCGAGCGCCACCGGCGACATCAAGGTGCGGAAGCGCCCGTAGAGTAGAGGGGGTGCGTCCGCGGACCATCCTCTACACGGGCAAGGGCGGGGTCGGGAAGACGTCCGTGGCGGCGGCGACGGCCCGCCGCTGCGCGGCCCAGGGCCTGAAGACGCTCGTCATCTCCACCGACCCGGCGCACTCGCTCGCCGACGTGCTGCAGGCCGAGGTCGGCGGCAAGCCCACGAAGATCGCCAAGCGCCTGAAGGCCCAGCAGGTCGAGGCCCAGGATGAGCTCGAGCAGCACTGGAGCGCGGTCTCGCAGTGGCTGGGCGGGCTGCTGACCGAGCGCGGCGTGGACCGGATCGCCGCCGAGGAGCTGACCGTCCCGCCCGGCGGCGACGAGCTGTTCAGCCTGCTCGTGCTCAAGAACCACGTGGAGTCCGGCGAGTTCGACGCGATCGTCGTCGACTGCGCGCCCACGGGCGAGACGCTGCGGCTGCTCTCGTTCCCGGACGCCGCCCGCTGGTGGCTGGACAAGGTGCTCGGCAAGGAGCAGTCGATGCTGTCCGCCGCGCGCCCGCTGGCGAAGATGTTCCTCGACGTCCAGCTCCCCGACGAGCAGGTCGTGGGCGAGGTCCAGAAGCTCGCGGGCAACCTCGTCGCCATGCACGAGCTGCTGCGCGACCGCACGCGCGTGTCGCTGCGGCTCGTGATGACGCCCGACCGGATGGTGGTCGGCGAGGCGATGCGCACGTACACGTACCTGAACCTGTACGGGTACCTGACCGACGCCGTGGTCGTGAACCGCGTCTTCCCCGACGAGCTGGCCGAGGGCTACTTCGGCGCCTGGCACGCCGTCCAGCAGGAGCAGCTCGAGCTCGTCGCCTCCGCGTTCGCGGTCCCGGTCCTCAAGGCGCCCTATTACGCCAACGAGGTGATCGGCGCCGAGCGCCTGGACGAGCTCGGCGGCGCGATCTTCAACGGCCACGACCCGGCCGGCGTCCTGCACGACCGGCTCACGCAGGAGCTGACCGTGACCGAGGACGGCGCGCAGCTGCGGCTCGAGCTGCCGTTCGCCGAGCGCGGCGACGTCAGCCTCAAGAAGATCGGGCTCGAGCTGGTGGTGCGCGTGGACGGCTACAAGCGCACGATCGTGCTCCCGGGGTCGCTGGCCGGCTTGAAGCCGACATCGGCGACGCTCGAGCAGGGCGCGCTCGTGGTGGGGTTCGAGGATGCCTGAGAGCGACTTCGAGGCCGCCGAGCGCCTGGTGCGCGAAGCGCAGGAGCAGGCCGAGCGGGCCGCCCGCGAGGCCGCGCGCGACGTCCCGCCCAACGGCTGGGCGAGCGGCCAGCCGCACACGAACCCGTTCCCGGACCTGGGCGCGCTGGTCGCGCTCGTCGAGAACCTGCGCGGCCAGCTCCCGCCCGAGCTCGCGCGCCAGCTCGCCGACGCCCTGCGCGAGCTGTTGATCGCGTTGCGCGCCGTGCTCGACTATTCGATCGAGCGCCTCGAGCACAAGCCCCCGCCCGAGCGCGAGGTGGAGGACATCCCGATCCGATGAACCGGCTTTCCAAAGAGCAGCAGATGGCGGGCGCCGCGGCGATCGCGCTGGCCCTGTCGCTGATCCTGCCCTGGTACCAGAAGTCCTACTTCGAGGGCCGGCAGGTGGTGCAGGCCAACGTGTCCGCGCTCGGCGTGTTCACGTTCGTGGAGGCCGCCGTGCTGCTGGTCGCGGCCGCCGTGCTGTTCCTGATCTGGTCGCGCGCGCAGCGCAAGGCGTTCCACCTGCCCGGCGGCGACGGCGTGGCGATCACGCTGGCCGGCGGCTGGGCGGCGCTGCTGCTCGTGTGGCGGCTGTTCGACAAGCCCGACATCCAGGGCGTGGGCGCGACGATGGGCATCCAGTGGGGGATCTTCGGCGCGCTGCTGGCGGCGGGCGCGCTGATCGTCGCGGGCGCGCGCGTGCGCGCGGCGCACACGCCCGAGCCGCCGAACCCGGCCGCCGAGGAGGTGGAGTGGGTCTCCCCCGCCCGGCGCGAGCGCGAGCGCACGCCCGACCGCCGCCCGCGCGACGCGACCGCGGTCACCGAGGTGCTGCGCGACCGTCCCGCGTGGGAGGGCGACGCGCGCGACATGGAGGAGCGCACGACGCGGCTCGACGAGGCGCCCACGACGCGCCTGCCCGAGGACCCGAGCCGCGCCGAGACGAACAAGCTGCCCGATCCGCCGGCCCGGCGCCGCCGGCGTTCCGACGGCACCGAGCCGCTCTGGGAGGACGACTAGGCCGCGACGAGCGGGCGCGCCTCGGCGTGCAACTCGGTGAGGATGCCGGCCAGGGCCAGCGCCTGATCCGCGTCGGCGAGCGAGCCGTCGTCGCCGAAGGCGTCGTCGGCCAGCCCGATCGGGAGCTCGCGGTCGAGCACGCGGGCGCCGATCGCCGCGAGCACCTTGCGCGCCTCGGCCTGGGCCCAGACCGCGCCGAACAGGCCGGTCGACGTGCCGACGACCGCGACGGGCTTGTTGCGCAGCGGCGAGTCGATCAGCGGCCGCGAGAGCCAGTCGAGCGCGTTCTTGAGCTGCCCGGGGATCGAGTGGTTGTACTCGGGGGTGGCGACCAGGACGGCGTCCGCGGCGCGGATCGCGTCGCACAGCGCCTGCACCGCGGCGGGGCGTTCGTGCTCGTCGTCCTCGTCGTAGGGCGGGATCTGCTTGAGCCCGTCGAAGATCACGAGCTCGGCCTCCTCGGGCAACAGGTCGCCCGCCGCCCGGAGGAGCTTGGAGTTGTGCGAGCCCGCGCGCAGGCTGCCGGAGAGACCGAGGACCTTCACCGCACTACGCCTTCGCCAGCTCGAGCTCGACCTGCAGCTTGACCTCGTTGGCGAGCGCGAAGCCGCCCTTGGGCAGCGGCGCGTTCCAGTCCAGGCCGTACTCCGTGCGGTCGACGATCGCCTCGAGCTCGATGCCGATCTTCTCGAGGTCGCCGAACGTGACCTGCGGCTCGGAGATCGTCCCGCGCGCCTGGATCGGGCGCGTGTTGCCCTTGATCGTCAGCTCGCCCTCGACCACGAGCTCGCCGCCGTCGGCGCGCACGAGCGTGGAGTCGAACGTGACGTGCGGGTGGCGCTCGGTGTCGAAGAAGTCCGGCGCCCGCAGATGCGCCGCCAGGTCGGGGTCCTTGACCACGATCGAGTCCGCGGCGACGCGGCCCTGCAGCCGCAGTGAGCCGTCCTCGTTCGCGGTCAGCGTCGCGTCGTAGTCCTCGAAGCGGCCGCGGAAGGTCGAGACGACCATGTGCTTGACCGCGAAGCCGACGTTGGAGTGGACGGGGTCGACGGCCCAGACGGTGCCGGCGGGGATCGGGGTGGTGGTTGTGGCGCTCATCTCGTGGACTCCCTCTTGATGGTGCTATCCGGACTACGGTCCGCTTGCTCGCGAGCACTGTAGCACCGTAAGCGGACCACAGTCCAGTTCGGCTAGCATGAAGGTCGATGTCGAGCCCGCTCCCCGTCCACGGCGAACCGCGCCCCGAGCGCGCCGACGCCGCCGAGAACCGCCGCAAGGTGCTGGCGGCCGCCGAGCGGCTGTTCGCGCGCGACGGCGCCGCGAACGTGACGATGGACGCGGTCGCGGCCGAGGCGGGCGTGGGCAAGGGCACGCTCTTCCGCCGTTTCGGCGACCGCGCCGGGCTCGCGCGGGCGATCGTCTCCGAGCGCGAGTCGCGCCTGCAGGACGAGCTGATCCGCGGCGCGCCGCCGCTCGGCCCGGGCGCGCCGCCGCTCGAGCGCCTGCAGGCCTTCGGCGCCGCTTACCTGCGCTTCCTCGACGAGCACGCCGAGCTCCTGCGCGAGGCCGAGGGCTCGCACGAGAACCACCTCACGAGCTCGCCCTACAGCGTCTACCGCACGCACGTCGCGCTGCTGCTGCGCGAGGCCGGCCTCGGCGACCGCAGCGACTACCTGGCCGACGTGATCCTCGCCCCGTTCGGGGCCACGATGTTCTCCTACCTGCGCGGCACGCGGCAGCTGTCGCTCGAGCAGCAGATCGAGGCGCACGCGGACCTGTGCGCGCGCCTCCTAACATCAACGCGATGAGCACGCCCGTCGTTCCCGCGTCCGTCGAGGAGGTCGCCGACGGCCTGGAGCGCGTGGGCTACCTGCCCGGCGAGTCGACCGCGCTGGTCTCCTACCTCGCCGCCCGGCTCGGCAAGCCGGTGCTGGTCGAGGGCCCCGCCGGCGTCGGCAAGACCGAGCTGGCCAAGGCGCTGGCGAAGTACCTGGGCCGCAGCCTCGTGCGCCTGCAGTGCTACGAGGGCCTGGACGAGGCCAAGGCGCTGTACGAGTGGAACTACCGCAAGCAGCTGCTGCGGATCCAGACCGAGGCCGAGGGGACGGGCTGGCAGGCCGTCCAGGACGACATCTTCGGCGAGGAGTTCCTGCTCCCCCGCCCGCTGCTGCAGGCGATCGCCTCGCCCGAGCCCGTGGTGTTGCTCGTCGACGAGATCGACAAGACCGACCAGGAGTTCGAGGCGATGCTGCTCGAACTCCTCAGCGACTTCCAGATCTCGATCCCCGAGCTCGGCCGGATCGAGGCGCGCACGCACCCCGTGGTGCTGCTGACCTCCAACAACTCGCGCGAGCTGACCGAGGCGCTCAAGCGCCGCTGCCTGTACCTGTGGCTGGACTACCCGAGCGCCGAGCGCGAGCTCGAGATCGTCCGCCTGCACGCGCCCGACCTGCCGGACGTCGTCGCCCAGCGCCTGGTCGAGGTCGTGGCGATGGTGCGCGAGCTCGACCTCAAGAAGCCGCCCTCGATCGCGGAGTCGATCGACTGGGCGCGCGCGCTGCTGCTGCTCGGCGCGCAGGACATCGACCAGCAGACCTTCCGCGAGACGCTGTCGATCATCGTCAAGCACCGCACGGATCTCGACACGGTCGCGGAGCGCGTAGGCGTCCGCCTTGCCGCTTGACGCCCACCTGATCGGCTTCGCCGAGGCGCTGCGCGCGGAGGGCGTCGCGATCGGCACGTCCGAGCTCAACGACGCGTTCGCCGCGCTCGGCGAGGTGGAGTGGACGCGGGCGGCGCCGTTCAAGGAGGCGCTCGCGGCCACGCTGGCCAAGTCGCCCGACGACCGCCGCGTCTTCGACCTCGTCTTCGAGCGCTACTTCTTCCGCGCCGCCGAGGGCGCGGCGCTCGAGGCCGGCGTGCGCGAGGGCGCGGCCGCCGAGGCCGGGATGGCGGGCTCGGACCGGATCGACTTCGACGCGCTGCGCGAGCAGATCCTCGAGGCCATCCGCGACGGCGACGAGGCCGCGCTGCGCGACCTGGCGCGGCTGGCGATCGCCGCCTTCGGCCGCCGCGGCCAGGGCAGCGGCGTGCTCGGCGTCGACGTGCAGCGGATCCGCCGCGCGCTCGGGCTGAAGTCCGAGCCGCCCGGCCTGGTCAAGGGCGAGGGCGCCGCGCAGGAGCTGCCGCTCACGCGCGAGCAGATCCGCAGGTTCGAGGCGCAGCTGCGGCGCGAGCTCGAGCGCGCGCAGATCGAGCGCACGCAGTCGCTGCCGCCCGCGCGGCCGCTGAACGAGCTCGACCGCGCGCTGCCGTCCGGCCCCGCGCAGGACCTGGCCGCCGTGCACCGCGTCGTCACCCAGCTCAAGCGCCGGCTGGCGACCCAGGGCCACCAGGCGCGCGGGCACGCGCGCCACGCGCACGTCGACGTGCGCCGCACGATGCGGGCCTCGCTGGAGACCGGCGGCGTGCCCGTGGTGCTCAAGTACAAGCCGCGGCGCCCGCGCCGGCCCGAGCTGTACGTGCTCTGCGACGTCTCCACGAGCGTCACCAGCGCCAGCGTGTTCTTCCTCAGCGTCCTGCACGCGCTGCACGACAGCTTCCGCCGCATGCGCTCGTTCGTGTTCGTCGAGCGCATCTCCGAGGTCACCGACGTCTTCGCGCGAGAACGCTCGTTCAAGGCCGTCAGCGACGCGATCTCCAAGGACGCCGGCGTCGCCGACGTCTCGGGCTACACGGACTACGGCCGTGTCTGGCGCGAGTTCCTCATGCAGGTCGAGGACGACCTGCACCCGCGCGCGACCGTGATCGTGCTCGGCGACGCGCGGACCAACGGCCGCGACCCGCGCGCGGACATCTTCGCCCACGTGGCCGAGAAGGCCGGCCGCACGTTCTGGCTGAACCCGGAGCCCAAGCTCTACTGGAACTACGGCGACAGCGTGATCGACGCCTACACGCCCTACTGCGAGGCCTACGAGTGCTGGACGACGCGCCAGCTCGAGGACTTCGTGCGGGCGCTGACCCGCCCGGGCTACCACTAGCCCGAGCGGGTCGCGAAGCGCCTACGGCTGCGTCGTGGACAGGGTGAACGTCAGCGTCTTCGCGTACGTGCCCGTCCGCAGCGCCTCGTCGGCGCCGATCGCCTGCTTGAAGTTCAGCTCCACCGCGTCGTTGGAGACGGGCGCGCTGTAGGTCTTCAGCGTCGTCGGGGAGGCGGTGCCGCCCACGTCGGCGAACACCCCGTCGCCGGCCGCGGCCTGCAGCGCCGAGGCGAGCGAGAACGAGCCGTTGACGAGATGGCCCGTGTTCGTGCCCGACGGGTCGGCCACGCTGAGCGTGGCGTCGCCGGCGGTGCTGGTCACGTCGGCCGTGGTCGAGGCGGTGTAGTCACGCGCCGTGCCCGGGACGAAAGCCCCGAACGAGGCGGGCGCGCCGAGCGCGAGCGACAGCGTCGCCGGCACCTCGCCGCCGACCGTGCCCTCCTCGCCGATCTGCACCGTCTGAGACTGCGCGTCCTCGACGTTGCCGGCCGCGTCGACGGAGATCCAGCGGAACGTGGTCGTCTGCTCGACCCACAGCGTCTCGCCCGGCTCGCGGAACTCGGTCGCGTTGTAGCGGGTGGACTCCATGCTCGGCGCCGAGCCGTCGGTCGTGTAGTAGACCGTCGCCGGCTCCGAGACCTCGAAGCGCACGCCCACCGGAGAGTCCGACTGCGCGGGCGCGACCAGCGTCGAGGTCGCGGCCGTCTTGTCGCG
>Ga0182742_1001998_pt1 | contig 23972 bp, 20 predicted proteins | sample eDN5th37CBELigMG_FD_128880 | JGI IMG/M metagenome (GOLD analysis project Ga0182742, IMG submission 128880) | Enriched Miracle-Growth compost microbial communities from Emeryville, California, USA - eDNA 5th pass 37_C BE-Lig MG (version 2)... ...
GCGCACCGCGGACTTCAAAAAGCAGCTGGCGGACGGCAAGACCCTCGACGACATCCTGGTCCCCGCCTTCGCGACCGTGCGCGAAGCGGGCAAGCGCGTCCTCGGCCAGCGCCATTTCGACGTGCAGTTGATCGGCGGCATGATCCTGCACGAGGGCGGCATCGCCGAAATGAAGACCGGCGAGGGCAAGACCCTGGTTGCGACGCTGCCGGTCTATCTCAACGCGCTCGCCGGCCGCGGCGTACATGTCGTCACCGTCAACGATTATCTCGCCAAGCGCGACGCCGAATGGATGGGCCAGATCTACGGCTTCCTTGGCCTCACCACCGGGATCATCGTACACGGTCTCGACGACGAGGAGCGAAAGAAAGCCTACGAGGCCGACATCACCTACGCCACAAATAACGAGCTCGGCTTCGATTACCTGCGCGATAACATGAAGTACCGGCTGGAGGACATGGTCCAGCGCGGCCATGCCTATGCGATCGTCGACGAGGTCGACTCGATCCTGGTCGACGAGGCGCGCACGCCGCTGATCATTTCCGGACCGCTCGACGACCGCTCCGAGTTCTACAACACGATCGACGCCTATATCCCGCGGCTCGACAAGTCCGATTACGAGGTCGACGAGAAGCAGCGCACGGTCAACCTGACCGAGGCGGGCATGGAGAAGATGGAGCAGTGGCTGCGGGAAGACGGGTTGCTCAAGGGCGATTCGCTCTATGACATCGAGAATGTCTCCACCGTCCACCACGTCAATCAGGGCCTGCGCGCGCACAAGCTGTTCCAGCGCGACAAGGACTATATTGTCCGCAATGGCGAGGTGGTGATCATCGATGAATTCACCGGTCGCATGATGCCGGGCCGGCGCTATTCGGAAGGGTTGCATCAGGCGCTGGAGGCCAAGGAGCACCAGCCGATCCAGCCGGAAAACCAGACCCTCGCCTCGATCACCTTCCAGAACTATTTCCGCATGTACGAGAAGCTCGGCGGCATGACCGGTACCGCGCTGACCGAGGCAGACGAGTTCCTGGATATCTACAACCTCAACGTGGTCGAGGTCCCGACCAACCGTCCGATGATCCGCGACGACCAGGACGACGAGGTCTACCGCACCAACGCCGAGAAATACGCCGCCATCATCGCTCTGCTCGAGGAATGCAAGAAAAAGGGCCAGCCGGTTCTGGTCGGCACCACCTCGATCGAGAAGTCAGAGACGCTGGCCGAATTGCTGCGCAAGCAGGGCTGGGAACAGCACGACTTCACCGATCCGAATGCGTTCGCAAAGCTCTATACGGGCGACGAGGGTGCCCAGAAGGCCAAGGTGTTCGCCATCCTGAACGCGCGCTACCACGAGCAGGAAGCCTATATCGTGTCGCAGGCCGGCGTGCCCGGCGCTATCACGATCGCCACCAATATGGCCGGCCGCGGTACCGACATTCAGCTCGGCGGCAACGCCGACATGCGCATCAAGCAGGAACTGGCCGGGATAGAGGGTGAGGAGCGCGAAAGGCGCGAGCGCGAGATCCGCGAGCAGGTGGCGCAGCTGAAAGAGCGGGCGCTGGCGGCCGGCGGGCTGTTCGTTCTCGGTACCGAGCGGCACGAGAGCCGCCGCATCGACAACCAGTTGCGCGGCCGCTCCGGCCGTCAGGGCGACCCCGGCCGTTCGAAATTCTTCCTGTCGCTGGAAGACGACCTGATGCGCATCTTCGGGTCGGACAAGCTCGATGGCATGCTGACCAAGCTCGGCCTGAAAGAGGGCGAGGCCATCATCCATCCCTGGATCAACAAGGCGCTGGAAAAGGCCCAGCAAAAGGTCGAGGCGCGCAATTTCGACCTGCGCAAGAACATCCTGAAATACGACGACGTCGCCAATGACCAGCGCAAGGTCATCTTCGACCAGCGCATCGACCTGATGAAGGACGAGAATGTCTCGGAGACCGTGACCGACATGCGCCACGCGCTGGTCGACGAGCTGGTGGCGCGGCACATTCCGGAAAACGCCTATCCGGAGCAGTGGGACACGGCGAATCTGCAAGAGGCGGTGAAGCACATCCTCAACCTCGATCTGCCCATCCAGGACTGGGCGAAGGAAGAGGGAATCGCCGGCGAGGAGGTGCGCGATCGGATCAACAAGCGCGCCGACGAGCACATGGCCGCGAAGTTCGCGCAATACGGCCCCGAAGTGATGCGCTATGTCGAGAAATCGGTGCTCCTGCAGACGCTCGACCATCTGTGGCGCGAACACCTCGTGATGCTGGAGCATTTGCGCCAGGTCATCGGGCTTCGGGGATACGGCCAGCGCGATCCGCTGAACGAGTACAAGTCGGAAGCGTTCCAGCTGTTCGAGAGCATGATCGCCAACATGCGCGAAGGCGTGACCGCGCAGCTCATGCGCGTCGAGGTGATGCAGGCGCCGCCGGAGGAGGAGCAACAGCAGCTTCCGTATATGGAAGCGCACAAGATTGATCCCTTCACCGGCGAAGACGAGATGGCGTTTGCCGATGCAACCTTGTCTCCGGCGATGGCCGGCAATGGCGCGCAGCGGGCGATCGAGCGCGATCCGAAGAATCCGGCGACCTGGGGCAAGGTCGGGCGCAATGAATCGTGCCCCTGCGGTTCGGGCAAGAAATACAAGCATTGCCACGGCCGGTTTGCCTAACCTGCGGTCGCGGCCGATCTGAAAGTCTGATAATGATAGAGGCCGGGCGTGAGCCCGGCCTTTTTGATTGGGAATATCCGCTGTCAGCGCAGCCGAAACCAATCGTCTCGGCTGCGCGTTGGCAAATCATAGGCTGAGCCAGTGAGTGCCAAAATGCAGGTCCCCCTCGAGATCGCTTTTCACAACATCGATCATTCCGACTGGGCTGAAAAAGAAATTCGAAATCATGTCGCCCGCCTCCAAGACATCTACAACCGGCTGACGTCGTGCCGCGTTCGCGTCGACCAGCGCGCAACCAACGAGCAGCAAACCATCCCGCCGGTAGTGCGGATCGAGATCGGCTTGCCCGGGCGCAAGGATATCGTGGTCGCCCATGAGCCGGACCGCCTGCAGCGCAGGTTTCAACGGCCCGACCTCCACAACGCGATCAACGAAGCCTTCCGGATTGCCGAACGGCAGCTCAGCGAATTCAAGGAGCGGCAGGCGGACCGCACCGCTGTGATCTCGCACGAGGCCGCCAACGAATTCCGTGGCCAGGTGGCGGAGGTTCTGCCCGAGCGCGACCATGGCTTCCTGATGACCAAGGAAGGCGGACTGCTTTATTTCCATCGCAATGCGCTGCTGGTCGGCGATTTCGACCGGCTCAAGCGCGGCGATGCCGTGAGCTATGTCGAGGAGGTCGGCGACACGGGGCCGATCGCGACCAAGGTCCGGGTGAAGGCTGGACCGAACGGCAGCGCGCAATAAAGGGCTAGCGGAACGCGCTCCAGCGGCTGTCGAAGCTGCTTGAAGGGGGTGCGGGCTGGGCACCGTTCATCAATCCGTTCGATTGCCATCCCGATTGCGCGGGCGGAGCCGCCGGGGCCTGCGCCGTTTTGACGCCGGACGGCTCGGCGCGAGGCGAGGCCGATTGTTCCGGCGCCGCTGCCGGCGCCGGATTGCTTGAACCGCGCAGGCCAACCAGTTTCTGGACCCGCGACTTCACGCTTTCACGCTCGCGCTTGGGGGCCGGCCGCGGCGTTTCAACCGCTGCGACCTGCGCAGGCGCAGGCTGCGGCTTGGTCGAACCGGTGCGCAGGAAATTTCCGATCTTGTCCGCAAAGCTCGGTTCGCTGGCGGCATGCTCACCCGACTGGAGCTGCGGCGCCGCGCGGGGCGTCGGCACGCTCGCCGTACGCACAGGCTCGGCTGCCGCCGGCGCAGTCGCGAAATCGTTGTTGCTCCAGGTAGGCGCGTTATAGGCGACGATGTTGCCGGTCGACGTCCGGTCCACCACCAGCTTCACGTTGCCGCGCTCGTCGACAACCTCGCGCGGCTGCAGTTTCGCGACGAAGGTCGGATGCATGCCGCCGTCGCGGCCCGATTTGATGGGCGCGGTCGGCGTGCCGCGCGACGCAAGCTGCGCGATCTGCAAATCGTCGTTGCGCTTCTTGTTGTAGACGGCGGAAGCGATCTCCTGCGGCACCTCGTATACCGGGCAGGCTGCGCGCGGGCTGAAATTGAGCGGCGGCCCGCCGGCGGGCGCCTGTGCATTGAACACGTACCGCTTCTCGCAGACATCGACCTTGGGCTCGAGCCGCGTCACTTCGAAATGGTCGTAGCCTTCCTTGAGCATGCGCCAGAAGGGCATGTTCGGATTGTTCCGATGCTTGGCCATGTTGGCGGGCGTCATGCGGAACGGATAGGCCTGCACCTGGAACGACTTCTGCCCGCCGAAGAAGGATTCGCGGCCGAGCGCGAAAATTTCCAGGATCTGCTCGTCGGTCATGGCGTAGCAGCCGCGCGAGGAGCAGTCGCCATGCACCATGAGATGCGCGCCGGTGCGGCCATGCGCGCGGTCGAAAGCGTTCGGATAGCCGAGATTGAAGGCGAGATAGAACTGCGAGTTCGGGTTCATCTGCGCCGGCGTGATGTTGTAGAAGCCTTCCGGCGCCTGCCGGTCGCCTTCCCGGACCTTCGGGCCGAGGTCGCCGGACCACTTGCAGATCGGATAGGTTTTCAACAGCGCATAGCGCCCGGTGCGATCCTGCTTCCAGACTTCGAGCTCAGACTCGGTCTTGAACACGCGCACGAGAATCGGCGAGCCGACATCCATGTTCTTGTCGGCAATTTCGGCAAGCAGCTTTGGCGGGATCGGCGCGGTTGCCTTGCCGGCCGCATAGGGCAATGTGCCGTCGGACTTGCAGCCCGACAGGGCCACGGCGCCAAGGAGGGCCGCCGATACGATCAGCGTCCGCAACACGACAGGGCGCGCAGTCAAACCCTTAGCCCCCACGATCGGCCTTTCCCCAAGCCGGAATAAGGAAGTGCTAGCGCCTTCGCCCCCGGCTCCGCAAGGGGCCTAAAAGCCCCCCGTCCGGTTGAGCATATCACTATGAACAACCGGTAAAATCAGCAGAAATACAATGCTTTCAAGGCGGCGGCATTATGGCGGAACCGGGGCGGACCGCGCGCCGGTTAAGGTTAACGCGTGAGATCACAAGGAAAATCCGCGCTTGACGGTATTCCGTGCCTGTCTCGTCAGAGCTTGCCGCGGCCGATCGCGAGGAACTTGTCCCGCCGCATTTTCCGGATCGCCTCGCGATCGAGATCCTTGAGCGATCCGAGAGCGGCAGCGATCGCGTCTGCGGTTGCTGCGATCGCCCCCTGCGGATCGCGATGGGCGCCGCCGGCCGGCTCGGCAACGATCTCGTCCAGCACCCCGAATCGAATCAGGTCCTGGGCGGTGATCTTCATGTTGGTCGCGGCCTCCTGCGCCTTTGTGGTGTCGTGCCACAGGATCGAGGCCGCGCCCTCCGGCGAGATGACGCTGTAAATCGCGTGCTCCAGCATCAGCACCCGGTTCGCCGTCGCGATTGCGATCGCTCCGCCGGAACCCCCTTCGCCCAGGATGACCGCGACATTGGGCACACCGAGATTGAGGCAGGCCTCGGTCGAGCGGGCGATCGCTTCCGCCTGTCCGCGCTCTTCCGCGCCGATGCCAGGATAGGCGCCCGCGGTGTCGACCAGCGCCAGCACCGGGATTTCGAAGCGATCGGCCATATCCATCAGCCGAACCGCCTTGCGGTAGCCCTCAGGACGCGCCATCCCGAAATTATGCTTGAGCCGGGCTTCGGTGGTCGATCCCTTCTCGTGCCCGAGCACGCAAATGCTCTCGCCGCGGAACCGCCCGAACCCGCCGACGATCGCATCGTCGTCGCCGAATTTGCGGTCGCCCGCGAGCGGTACGAAATCCTCGATCACCGCATTGATGAAATCGAGACAATGCGGGCGCTGAGGGTGACGCGCGACCTGGGTCTTCTGCCAGGGGGTCAGATCCTCGTAGAGCTCCCGGAGGGTCGCCGCCGCCTTCGCTTCCAGGCGCGAAATCTCTTCCTCGACCTGGACCTCGCCGGTGCCGTCGGCCTGTACGGCCCTGAGCTCCTCGATCTTGGCTTCGAGTTCGGCGACAGGTTTTTCGAAATCGAGATAGGAGCGCATCGCATTTGCAGGATTATGGGCGGTGCGCCCGGGGCCGGGCGCACATGGCGCTTTGCCGGCCGCAAGTCAAGCAAGGCCGCGCTTCGGAAGCGTTAACGATCGGGACCGGCGGCCGGGGCGGCGTCGTTCAGAGGATGCAGGTCCCGGACGAGGGTCTTGAGCCGCTCTTCCAGGATGTGCGTATAAATCTGCGTGGTTGAGATGTCGGAATGGCCGAGCAGCGTCTGAACCACGCGCAGGTCGGCGCCGTTCTGCAGCAGGTGGCTGGCAAAGGCATGGCGCAGGACATGCGGGCTGACGGCGTCGGAGCGCAATCCGCATTGTGCCGCCAGCGCCTTGAGGTCGCGTGCGAAATGTTGCCGCGTCAGATGTCCATCCTGCCCGAATGACGGAAACAGCCAGGCCGACGCGCGATGTCGGTCCGTGAGCAGGCCGCGATAATGCGCCATGGCCCGCCGGGCCCCCTCGTTGAGCGGCACCATGCGCTCCTTGCCGCCTTTGCCCCGCACCATCAGCATGCGCTGGTCGCCGCGGGCCGCGGAGGCCGGCAGAGCCACCAGTTCCGAAACGCGCAGGCCCGAGGCATAGAGCAGTTCCAGAAGGCAATGGAGGCGCGCGGCGCGCTGCCGCTCGGCGGCGGAGAGATCCGGATTTAGCGCCTGCGCCCGCGCCGACGCGATGAGCCGGTCGACCTCGGCGATCGACAGGGTTTTCGGCAGCGAGCGGCCGCGTTTTGGCCCCTCGAGGATCGCAGCCGGATCGTCGGACCTGTATCGCTCGGCATAGAGGAAACGGAAGAGCTGGCGCACCGCGGACAGCTTTCGCGCAACCGATGTCGTCGCGAGGCCGCGGCGCGCAAGCTCGGCGAGGTAGCCGCGAATGTCATCGCTTGTCGCGTCCGACAGACCGCGCCCGGTCGTGGCGATATAGCCTGAAAAATCGTCAAGGTCGGAGCGATAGGCCGAGAGCGTATTGGGCCGCGCGCCGCGTTCGGCCGCCAGCATGTCGAGGAACAGCGCGATCTGCTTGCGGTCCGGACCGGTGTTGCGGGGCATGGGCTTGCCGTCCCCTAGCGCTGCTTGCTGAACCGGTCCTGCGGGATCGTCACGCTGATCTCGCGGGATTGCGGCTGCACCAGCAGGGTGAGCGCGACCATGCCGCCATAGATCACCCCGGCAATGATCGCGATGGTGGCAAGAAAGCGGAACAGGCTCGGCATTCGATCTGTCGCGACTCAGGGCGGGGGATGGAGGCGGAAGTACCAACATGTTCGCGCCGACCTGACAAGAATGCGTCCGCAACGGGCCAAGAACAAGGCGGCGCGGGGTTGCAATCTGCCGCACGTGCTATAGTCCCGGTCGCAACCGCGAAGGAAATCCCGCTCGGATGTCGCAGAGCCTGGCCCATAGCCCGTCCCGCATGGCGGATGGCGGCATCCTGGATGCGCTCGGCCAGCGTTCGCTGGTGCTGGTCGGCATGATGGGCGCCGGCAAGTCGTCGGTCGGCAAGAAGCTGGCGACGCGGCTGGTTCTGCCCTTTGTCGATGCCGATGCCGAAATCGAGGCGGCTGCCGGCATGACGATATCGGAGATTTTCGAGGTCCGCGGCGAACCGGAATTTCGCTCCGGCGAGGCACGGGTGATCGCGCGGCTGCTCGAGGCGGGGCCGCAGGTGCTGGCCACCGGGGGCGGTGCCTATATGAATGCCGAGACCCGCCGGCTGATTGGCGAGAAGGGCCTTTCGATCTGGCTGAAGGCCGATTTCGATGTCCTGATGCGGCGCATCAGACGGCGCACCGACCGCCCGCTTTTGCGTACGCCCGATCCAGAGGCGACGCTGAAGCAGCTGATCGAGGATCGCTATCCGGTCTACGCTCTGGCAGACCTGACCGTCGAATCACGCGACGTATCGCACGAGGTCATTGTGGATGAAGTGATCGAGGCACTGGCCAATCATTTTGCCGTTGCACGGGACCACCGGCCATGACCGTGCAGCCCCGACAAGGAGATCCGATCACCGTCGATGTCGCGCTCGCGGGCCGCGCCTATGACATCGTCATCGGCCGGGATGTGCTGGCCGGACTCGGCGCGCGTGTGGCTGCGCTTCGTCCCGGCACGCGTGTCGCGATCGTGACTGACGATGTGGTCGCGGAACGGCACCTCGCACAGGCGGAGGCCTCGCTCGCGACGGCAGGCATCACCACAAGCCGCATCGTCGTGGCCGCGGGCGAAGCGTCGAAGAGCTATCCGGTATTCGAGCGGGTCTGCGAGGAGGTGATCGCCGCCCGCATCGAGCGCGGCGATCTCATCGTCGCGCTCGGCGGGGGCGTGGTCGGCGATCTCGCCGGGTTCGTCGCCTCCGTGGTCCGTCGCGGCATCGATTTCGTGCAGGTTCCCACCACGCTGCTGGCCCAGGTCGATTCCTCGGTGGGCGGCAAGACGGGTATCAATTCGCGACACGGCAAAAATCTCGTCGGCGCTTTCCATCAGCCGATCCTGGTGCTCGCCGATACCGCCCTGCTCGATACGCTTCCGCCGCGCATCATGCGCGCGGGCTATGCCGAAGTGGCGAAATACGGGTTGATCGGCGATGCGGATTTCTTCGCCTGGCTCGAAGCGAACTGGCGCGAGGTCTTTGCCGGGACCGCCGCGCGCGAGCACGCGATCGCGGTGAGTTGCCGCATGAAGGCGCAGATCGTGGCCCGCGACGAGCGCGAAACCGGGGATCGCGCGCTCCTCAATCTCGGCCATACCTTCGGCCACGCACTCGAAGCGGCCGCCGGCTTTTCCGACCGGCTCTATCATGGCGAAGCGATTGCGATCGGCATGGTGCTGGCTTTCGCATTCTCGGCCCGGCGCGGATTGTGTTCGCAGCAGGATGCCGACCGGGTGGTCCGGCACCTCGCGGCCGTCGGATTGCCGACGCGCATTTCCGACATTCCTGGCGAGAGGCCGGATGCGGATCGCCTGATCGAACTGATCGGCCAGGACAAGAAGGTCAGGCGCGGCCGGCTGACCTTCATTCTCGCGCACGGGATCGGCCGCAGCTTTATCGCGCCCGATATCGAGGTCGGCGATGTGAGAGAGTTCCTCAACGACCAATTGCGCTGACCAATGTTCGCACAAGACTGGCTGGCATTGCTGGCGATCCTGATCTGTCTTGCGCTGTCTTTTTTCTTTTCAGGCAGCGAAACATCCCTGACCGCATTTTCGCGCGCGCGCATGCTGCGGATGGAGAAAGCGGGCAATCCGAGCGCGGCGATTGTCAACCGCCTGATGCACATGCGCGAGCGGCTGATCGGCGGGATTCTGCTTGGCAACAATGCGGTCAATATCGCGGCGTCGTCGCTCGCCACCGGTGTGATGCTGTCATGGTTCGGCGATGTCGGGGTGTTTTACGCGACCGTGGTGATGACGGCCATGATCGTGATCTTCACCGAGGTGCTGCCGAAGACGATCGCGATCAACGCGCCCGAGCGCGGCGCGCTGCTGGTCGCGCGGCCGATTCAGCTTGTGGTCAAAATCCTCGGCCCGATCCTGATCTGGATTGAAAGGCTGGTCCGGGGATTGCTGTCGCTGTTCGGAATGCGCGTCGGCGAAAGCCAGCCGATCCTGTCCGCGCGAGAAGAGCTGCGCGGCGCAATGGACCTGCTGCATCGCGACGGCAGCGTCGAGAAGCACGACCGGGATATGATGGGCGGCGTGCTGGATTTGCGCGAATTGCACGTGTCCGACGTGATGATCCACCGCACTGAAATGATCACGGTGTGCGCGGACGAGAGTTCGGAGGACGTTCTGAAAGCGGTGCTGGACGCCCCCGTCACGCGCATCCCGCTCTGGAGCCGCACGCCCGACAACTTCGTAGGCATCCTGCACGTTCGCGACCTCCTGGTCGCGCTGCAGGAAACCCATGGCAATCTCGCCAAGATCGACGTGGTCTCGCTCGCCCGTCCGCCATGGTTCGTGCCGACCGTGCGGCCGCTGACCGAGCAGCTCAAGGCGTTCAGGCGCCGCAAGACGCCGCTCGCCCTGGTCGTCGACGAGTATGGCGAGGTCATGGGCCTCGTCACACTGGAGGACATCATCGAGGAGATCGTCGGCGACATTACCGACGAGCACGACGTCAACCTGCCCGGGGTGTGGCCGCAGCCGGACGGTTCCGTGCATGTCGAGGGCAGCGTGCCGATCCGCGATCTCAACCGGGCGATGGAATGGAGCCTGCCGGACGAGCAGGCGACCACGATCGCCGGGCTCGTGATTCACGAGGCGCGCTCGATACCGGATGTCGGCCAGACCTTCACGTTTTACGGCTTCCGGTTCGGCGTCCTGCTGAAGGATCGCAATCGCATCACCTCGCTGCGCATCACACCGCTATCGCGCCTATCCGGATTGTGAGCGGCGAAACCGTTCACGCGTGCGGACATTCTGCGGGCTGATGCCGCGAACGCCGACGGCAAGGCGCGCCGCGCAATGCCCGGCCGTGCGAGGACGCGCCCGTCAGCGGTTCAATCACCCTCTCCGGGGGCCGCTGCATGGATGGCGAGCGCATGCACGCCGCCGCCGAGTTCGCTCGCCAATGCAGCGTTGATGGCGCGGTGCCGATCGATCCGGCTCTTGCCGCGGAAAGCCTCCGACACGATATAGACGCGGTAATGCGTTTCACCGCCGGGCCGATGACCGGCGTGACCGGCATGAAGATGAGATTCGTCTTCCACACGGAGGCTTTCCGGCGCGAAAGCTTCCGTCAATTTCTTTGTGATGACATCTTTCGTTTGCATGCTCATAAACCTGCTACGGCATAACGGCGCCGATGCGCCGGCGCGCTTGAGACAAGGATCAATCTCAAGAATGTCAAGTCTTGCACCGTTGGACGCAATTTTCGCATACTCGTAACCGATGAAACTCGACTCTCCGTTGTTCGACAAAATCCGCGTCAAGCCCGGCGAAGACCGCCGCGCGCGCACGACCGAGCATGTCTGCGAGTGGCCGGACTGTCGCAACGAGGCGACTCATCGCGCGCCGAAAGGCCGCGGCCGGGAGAAGGATTACTGGCGCTACTGTCTCGACCATGTCCGCCAGTACAATCAGAACTACAATTTCTTCCAGGGCATGAGCGACGACGACGTTCGCCGCTACCAGAAGGATGCGCTGACCGGGCATCGGCCGACCTGGAAGATGGGCACCGGCAAGTTCGCCGATCCCGGCCGCTTCTATGCCGAGAACGGCATCGATCCGCTGGGCATGTATCGCGAATTCGCCGGGGGCCGCTCGTCCGCCCAGCCGAACGCCGCATCCGAGGGCCGCACCATCCGCAATGCCGAGCGCAAGGCCTTTAACACGCTGGGACTGGAGATCAGCGCCTCGCGCGTTGAGATCAAGGCCAAGTTTCACGACCTCGTTAAGCGCCACCATCCGGACAGCAACGGCGGCGACCGGTCGACAGAGGACCGGCTGATCGAAATCATCCAAGCCTACAACTATCTCAAAACGGCCGGGTTCGCCTGAGAGCTGGGTGGGTCCCGCCCACCGCAATCCTGCCCCAGCCTTTCCGCAAGGCCCGGGAATGCCTATCTTGCGCCTGCATTCCGACCAACGCATAGAGGCTTGCGGGTTTCGCGCTCGTTGGCCTTTCTGCTAGGTTGGCAGGAGACCGATTTGCCAACCTGAAGCGACATTTTCGCGCCCGGTCCCGGCTGGCGCATGGAGAAGCAATGGCTACTGCATCCGAGGCAATTCCCCAGGGGCCCGGCGGCCTGCCCGACATGAAGGTGTCGGTTCGGCAGGTCTTCGGGATCGATTCCGATCTCGAAGTTCCGGCCTATTCCGAGCCCGACGCGCATGTCCCGGATCTCGATCCGGACTACCTGTTCGATCGTCCCACCACGCTGGCGATCCTGGCCGGATTTGCGCGCAACCGGCGCGTCATGGTCACCGGCTATCACGGCACCGGCAAGTCGACCCATATCGAGCAGGTGGCCGCGCGCCTGAACTGGCCGTGCGTGCGCGTCAACCTCGACAGCCATATCAGCCGCGTCGATCTGGTCGGCAAGGACGCGATCGTCATTCGCGACGGCCTGCAGGTGACCGAGTTTCGCGATGGCATTCTGCCCTGGGCCCTCCAGCATAACATCGCGATGTGCTTCGACGAATATGACGCGGGCCGTCCGGACGTCATGTTCGTGATCCAGCGTGTGCTCGAACAGTCCGGACGACTGACGCTGCTCGACCAGAACAAGGTGATTCGTCCCCATCCCTGCTTCCGCCTGTTCGCGACCGCGAACACGGTCGGGCTGGGCGATACCACCGGCCTCTATCACGGCACTCAGCAGATCAACCAGGGTCAGATGGATCGCTGGTCGATCGTGACCACGCTGAACTATCTGCCGCACGACAAGGAAGTCGAGATCGTGCTGGCCAAGGCCAAGCACTACCGCAACGAGGAAGGTCGCGACATCGTCAGCAAGATGGTGCGCATCGCCGATCTCACGCGCAACGCCTTCATGAACGGCGATCTCTCGACCGTCATGAGCCCGCGCACGGTGATCACCTGGGCGGAAAACGCGGAGATCTTCGGCGATATCGGCTTTGCCTTCCGCGTCACCTTCGTGAATAAATGCGACGAACTGGAGCGGCCGATCGTTGCGGAATTCTACCAGCGCAGCTTCGGGCAGGAACTGCCGGAGTCGTCGGTCAACGTTGCGCTGAGCTAGCGGGGCGAGTTGGCGCGGCGCACCGGCATGAGGCATTCACCGGGCGTCGCGACGCGTAGACGGGCCCCGGTTTCGGGGTCGCTCGAGTCGCGGCATGCGACGCTACGAACCGGAGCCGGTGGCAAATCATGACGCACCTGTTTCGCACCTTCGTATCCGGCCTGATCCTGCTGCTGCCGCTCATCATCACGCTCGCCGTGGTGGCGTGGCTCGGCCAGTTCATCATCAATTATGTCGGGCCTTCGAGCGTCGTCGGCCAGGCATTGATGACGATCGGGTTCAGCTTCTCCGCATCCCAGTTCGTCGCCTATATCAGTGGACTGATCCTGTTCCTGATCGTAGTTTATCTGATCGGACTGGCGGTTGAATCCAGGCTGCGCAGCCATCTGTCGCAATTTCTCGATTCGACCATGCGCCGGATCCCGGTGATCGGCAATCTGTATGACCTGATCCAGCGCTTCGTGGCGCTGATGGACAAGAAGGACGTCGAGGGGCTCAAGAGCATGAGTCCGGTCTGGTGCTTCTTCGGTGGTCCCGAAAGCGCCGCGGTACTCGGCCTGCTTCCCACGCCCGAGCCGATCATGGTCGGCGACACGCCATACCATGCCGTTCTCATTCCCTCGGCGCCGCTTCCGGTCGGAGGGTGTCTCACCTATGTCCCGGCCGGCTGGGTCCAGCCGGCGGATGTCGGGGTGGAGAAGCTGGTCAGCATCTATGTGTCCATGGGCGTGACCTCGCCGCTGAAAATCGCACCGCTCCCGGCTGCCGGATCGACGAGCGGCAAGTTGAACGCTAGATGAGGAAATCCCCGGAACCGCGAACCACCGCCATGTCCTCGAATTTCAAGCCGAAAGCGCCTCCGAAGGAGTCCCCCACCGAGCCGTTCAAGCGCGCGGTGACCGGATGCCTGCGCGCGATCGCGAAGCGGCCGGAGCTGGAGGTTGCCTTTGCCGCCGAGCGACCTGGCCTGGTCGGCGGCAAGGTGCGGCTGCCGGAGCCGCCGCGCAAACTCACCAGGAGCGAGGCCGCGGTGGTGCGGGGGCATGCCGATTCGGTTGCGCTCAAGCTCGCGTGTCACGATCCCACCGTGCACCGCAAACTGGTGCCAGGCGGCCAGCAGGCGCGTGCCGTTTTCGATGCGGTCGAGCAGGCGCGCGTGGAAGCGATCGGCGCGCGGCGCATGACGGGGATTGCCAAGAACCTTTCCGCCATGCTGGACGACAAATTCCACCGCGGAAAATTCGACGACATCACCGACCGCGCCGACGCACCGATCGAGGAAGCCGTCGCCATGATGGTGCGCGAGCGGCTGACCGGGCTTGCGCCGCCCCCGGCCGCGCGCAAACTCGTCGACCTGTGGCGCCCGATCATCGAGAACAAGGCCGGGCGAGGCCTCGACCGCCTCGAATACCTGATCGAGGATCAGGCGCGGTTCGGCGATGCGATCCACGACCTCCTCGATGCGCTGGATATGGGCGAGGATCGCAACCGCGATTCAGAGGAAGACGAGGATTCCGAGCAGAGCGAGGACGACCGCCGCCAGAACGAGGACGGCGAGCAGGGCGAAACGTCCGAGTCTGAAGATTTGCAGCGCATGTCGGTCGAAGAGGCGGAGGCCTCTGCGGACGATGCCCAGGAAGCCACCGCCGAAGCCACCGATGCGCCAAGTTCGGACATGGCCGACGACGCCGACATGGGCGATTCGGAGACGCCGTCCGAGCCCTGGCGCCCGCGTTCGGGCCACAACGAAAACCGCGGGCCGGAATACAGCGCCTTCGTTACCAAGTTCGATGAGGAGATCGCGGCCGAAGACCTGTGCGAGCCGGAAGAACTCGACCGGCTGCGCAGCTATCTCGACAAGCAATTGTCGCATCTGCAGGGCGTGGTGGCCCGTCTTGCGAACCGGCTGCAGCGCCGCCTGATGGCGCAGCAGAACCGGGCCTGGGAATTCGACCTCGAAGAGGGCATGCTCGATCCCGCGCGGCTGTCGCGGATCGTCGTCGATCCGATGCACCCGCTTTCGTTCAAGCGCGAGAAAGATACCAATTTCCGCGACACCGTGGTGACGCTGCTGCTCGACAATTCCGGCTCGATGCGCGGGCGTCCGATCACGGTGGCGGCCACCTGCGCAGATATCCTGGCGCGCACGCTGGAGCGCTGCGGCGTCAAGGTCGAAATCCTCGGCTTCACCACGCGCGCCTGGAAGGGCGGGCAGTCGCGGGAAGCCTGGCTCGCCGCCGGCAAGCCGCCGAATCCGGGCCGGCTCAACGATCTGCGCCACATCATCTACAAGGCGGCGGATGCGCCGTGGCGGCGCGCGCGCAAGAATCTCGGGCTGATGATGCGCGAGGGCCTGTTGAAGGAAAATATCGATGGCGAGGCGCTGAACTGGGCCTATCGCCGCCTGCTGGCGCGCCCAGAACAGCGGCGCATCCTGATGATGATTTCGGATGGGGCGCCGGTCGACGATTCAACCCTGTCGGTGAATGCGGGCAATTATCTGGAACGTCATCTGCGCTGGGTCATCGAGGAAATCGAGACCCGCTCGCCGATCGAACTGATCGCGATCGGCATCGGCCACGACGTCACGCGCTACTACCGCCGCGCTGTCACCATCGTGGATGCCGAGGAACTCGGCGGTGCGATGACCGAAAAGCTCGCCGAATTGTTCGATGACGACGCGAGCGCAGCGGCTGCCGCCGCGGCGGTGCGGCGCATTCCGCGCAGGCTGCATTCGTGACCAGACATGGGGTGCGTCGGCCGCTGATCGCGGCCGCGCTGCTGATGCTGAGCGCGGTTGCGGCGCCGGCGCAGTTGCTCCCGAAAACGCCGGCGCAACCGCCGGCAAAGCTGGAGATTGAAGCCAGGCGGATCGAAGCTTTCGATCCGCGCGAGCCGCAGCGCCGGCAGTTTGGCCGTCTGGTGTTCCGCGGCGGAATCGAACTGTCGTCCGCCCACAAGCAATTCGGCGGCCTGTCAGGCATTCGCGTATCGGCTGACGGCCGGTTCCTCGCAATCACCGACAAGGCGCATTGGTTGCGAGGGCGCATCGTCTATCGCGGCGATGCGCCGGTCGGGATCGCCGATGCCGAGGTCGCGCCGATGCTCTATGCCGATGGCCGGCCGATCACGGCACGCGGCTGGTACGATACCGAGGCGCTCGCCGAAGACGGCGGCCTCGTCTATGTCGCGCTCGAACGCGTGCATCGCATCCTGAAATTCGATTACGGCAAGCGCGGGTTGCTGGCGCGCGCGACGCTTGTGCCGGTGCCCCCGGAACTCGGAAAGCTGTCCAGCAACAAGGGCGTCGAATGTCTGTCGGTGGCGCCGAGGGGCAGCCAGGTTGCCGGCGCGTTGATCGCGATCTCCGAGCGGGGCGTTAGCCCGGCAGCAAATATCCGGGCCTTCCTTATCGGCGGTCCAAAGCCCGGCTCATTCTCGGTCAAGCCGAGCGACGATTTTGACGTGGTGGATTGCGCGCTCGCACCGAATTCGGATTTTCTGATTCTGGAGCGGCATTTCTCCTGGCGGCGCGGCATTGCGATGCGCATCCGCCGGGTCGCCTTGTCCGAGATCGCGCCGGGCGCAGTGGTGGAAGGCGCGATCCTGATTTCAGCCGATATGGGCTTTCAGATCGACAATATGGAAGGCATGAGCGTGCATCAGTCCGCGAACGGCGAGACGGTGCTGACGCTGGTGTCGGACGACAATTTCTCGATCATTCAGCGCACGATCCTGCTGCAATTCACGCTGCTGGACGGGTGATGCAAGGAACGCGGGGCGCTTACGGATTCTCCACCTCGCGCCAGCCCTAGTCTAACAGGCACATGCCTCGGGGAGGCTGGCGAGAAACACGGATGGCCGGGACAGGCCCGGCCATGACCGACCAAACCGGACTTGCCGCGTCTCAGCTCGCCGGGGCGAGCTTCTTCTCGAGCTGGCGCTTCAGGTCGAGCGCCTTGGGCGAGAGATCCGCCTCCTTCGCCTTGGCGAGGAACCCGTCGAGACCGCCCCGATGATCGACGGTCTTCAGCGCATAAGCCGAGACGCGGAACCGGACCGCGCGCTCAAGCGCTTCCGAGGTCAGGGTGACGTTGACCAGGTTCGGCAGGAAGCGCCGCTTGGTCTTGCGGTTCGAGTGGCTCACCTTGTGACCGGTCTGGAACGACTTGCCGGTGAGGTCGCACTTGCGCGACATGACTGAAATCCCGAATATTGAACGGTGGCGCCGCAAGGCGCGCAGGCCGTGACTGCGTTTTCGCGTTAAGACGCGGTCCTATAATGAGACCAGGCAAGGGCGTCAAGGTGCGGGGCGGCGGCTCCGCGAGCCGAAAACCATAGAAACGGCGTATTGATAGCGAATCCGTAGCGTTCTGGGCTTCGGAGCGGTCCGGCAGAGCGAGCGGCAGGAGCCGCGACGGACAGGCTCCCGGGCCCGCAGAGGGCCAGGTGAACGTTTCTCCGGCGACGATATTCGCAAGGACCACCGGCGTTGCGCTGGGCGGCCTTGTTTTGGCCTTGGCCGCCGCGCCTGCAGCGCTGGGGCAGGCCCGTCTCGATGCCCGCTATGTCGTCACCCTTGCCGGGATCAAGCTTGGCGAGGGCTCCTGGCTGGTCGATGTGAAAGAGGACCGCTTTTCGGCGGAAGCCAAGGGATCCACCTCGGGTCTGGCGCAAGTTTTCAGCTCCGGCCACGGCACCACGGCTTCGCGCGGCGTCATCAGGAACGGACAATTCGCTCCGGCCGATTACACGATCTTCGTCAAATGGGGAAAGCGGTCCGAGGACCTGCGGATGAAAATGGCCGGCGGCGCCATCAAGGAACTCACCATCGTGCCGCCAATGGTCGAGCATCCCGAGCGCATCCGCGTGACCGAGGCGCACAAGCGCAACGTTCTGGACCCGATGACAGGCGCGCTTCTGCGGGTTCCGGGAAACGGCAGCCTGATGGCGCCGGAGGTCTGCAAGCAGCATGCGGCGATTTTCGATGGCCGGATGCGCTACGATCTGACGCTTGCCTATAAGAGGATCGAGCAGATTCAAACCGCAGGATATTCAGGTCCGGCGCTCGTCTGCGCGATCTATTTCGCCCCTCTCGCCGGCTATGTGCCAAATCGGGCGGCGATCAAGTATCTGATCGACCAGCGTGACATGGAGGCCTGGCTGGTGCCGCTCGCGGGGACGCGGGTGATGGTCCCGTTCAAGGTCGTGATCCCGACGCCGGTCGGACAGGGAATTCTGCAGGCGACGCAGCTTGCCGTCTCGCCGCTGCCAAGCCGGGCGAGCCTGAAGACGAATTAGGAATTGCGCGTCATGTTTGCGCGGAACGGCCGGGTTTGATGCCGAACCGCGCGGGCGCTCGCTTGCAATATTCCCGTTATCCTCCACATTCCGGGCTGTGGAAAAGGGTTGACTCCCGATCGCGGTTCTGGACTCGCCGGCGTTCATCCTTGACGCCGCATCCACGGGGCATGAATCGCTCAATGACACCCCATCTAGAAGGGTTTGATGACAATGCCCTATATGTCGTGGTGAACGGACAAGAACGTCCCGGAGTCAGCGATTCGGCCGCGATTCGTTCCAGACTCGTTCCGTAACTTAACCGGCGATGCCAAAATGTATCTGCGGGTGTTGCGTTGTGAGACAGACCGGGTGAAAAGCTGGCGCATTCGCCGGCTGAAGCATCGGTCTCCCACCTTCTCGCAGTGGTTCGTCGCCTCATGAGACCTCGGTTTTCGGATTCTTGATGCCCATTTCATTTTCGAGTGGCGTTCGAAGCGATGCTCGCATGCGCGGCGTCGGCGTCACCGCCGTCCTTGGCCCCACCAATACCGGCAAGACTCATCTGGCCATCGAGCGGATGCTCGCGCACTCCTCCGGCCTGATCGGACTACCGCTGCGGCTGCTCGCGCGTGAGGTCTACAACAAGGTTGCCGGCCGCATCGGCGCCGAGTCCGTCGCGCTCATCACCGGCGAAGAGAAAATCAAGCCGCCCAACCCGCGCTTCTGGGTCTCGACCGTGGAGGCGATGCCGCGCGATCTCGATCCCGCGTTTGTCGCGATCGACGAAATCCAGCTCGCGGCCGATTTCGAGCGCGGACATGTCTTTACGGACCGCATCCTGAACCGGCGCGGCCGCGAGGAAACCCTGATCCTCGGCGCCGCGACCATCCGGCCGATGATCGAGCGGCTGCTGCCGGGCGCCAACATCGTGTCGCGGCCGCGGCTTTCGCAACTCACATTCGCAGGCGACCGCAAGCTGACGCGGCTCCCCAGCCGCTCCGCCGTCGTCGCGTTTTCGGCCGACGAGGTTTACGCGATCGCCGAGCTGATACGGCGTCAGCGCGGCGGCGCCGCCGTGGTTCTCGGTGCATTGTCGCCTCGGACACGCAATGCGCAGGTGGCGCTCTACCAGTCCGGCGACGTCGATCACCTGGTCGCCACCGACGCCATCGGCATGGGCCTCAATCTCGATGTGGATCACGTGGCGTTTGCGTCGGACCGGAAGTTTGACGGCTATCAGTTCCGCAACCTCAACCCCGCCGAACTTGCACAGATCGCCGGACGTGCCGGACGCGCCACGCGCGACGGCACTTTCGGCACCACCGGGCGCTGCGCACCGTTCGACGACGAACTGGTGCAGCGCCTCGAAAGTCATTCATTCGATCCGCTGACGCTTCTGCAATGGCGCAATTCCGAACTCGATTTTTCGTCTGTCGGCGCGCTGCAGGCCTCGCTGTCTGAAATACCGACAGAGCCCGGCCTCACCCGTGCGCCGCTGGCGGAGGATATTCTGGTGCTGGACCATGCCGCGCGCGACGAAGACATCCGCGCGATGGCCAAGAACCGCGCCGCGGTCGAGCGGCTATGGGACGTTTGCCAGGTTCCGGACTACCGCAAGATCGCGCCGGCGAACCATGCCGAACTTGTCACCACCCTCTATGGATTTCTGATGAGGGAGGGTAAAATCCCGGACGACTGGTTCGCCCGCCAGGTGGCGCAGGCGGACCACCCCGAAGGCGACATCGACTCACTCTCCACACGGATCGCGCATGTTCGAACCTGGACATTCGTTGCCAACAGGCCCGATTGGCTTGCCGACCCCGATCACTGGCAAGGTGTCACCCGCGCGGTCGAGGACAAGTTGTCGGACGCGCTGCACGAGCGTCTCACCGCTCGTTTCGTCGATCGTCGTACCAGCGTCTTGATGCGGCGCCTGCGCGAGAACACAACATTGGAAAGTGAAATCTCGAAAACCGGCGATGTCACCGTCGAAGGCCATCTGGTCGGACGCCTCGAAGGCTTCCGCTTTGTAGCCGACCCATCCGCAGGCGGATCTGAGGCGAAGGCGCTTCATGCCGCCGCACAGAAGGTCCTGGCCGGCGAGATCGATGCGCGCGCAACCAGGCTGTCGCAGGCGCCTGACGAGCAATTCGTCCTGACCTCCGATGGCACGATCCGCTGGACCGGTGATGCGGTCGCAAAACTGGCGCCGGGAGACGAGATTCTGCTGCCGCGCGTTCGGATCCTTGCCGACGAGCAACTCACCGGCCCGTCGCGCGAGCAGGTGCAGGCGCGGCTCGACCTTTGGGTCAAGGCGCATATTGAGAAGCTGCTCGGACCGCTCTCCTCGCTCGCTGCGGCCGAGGACGTGACCGGCATTGCGCGGGGCGTCGCCTACCGGCTGATTGAGGACCTTGGTGTCCTCGAACGCCAAAAGGTCGCCGAAGACGTAAAAGGGCTCGATCAGAACTCCCGCGCCACGCTGCGCAAATACGGCGTGCGCTTTGGCGCCTATCACATCTATGTCCCGCCGCTCCTCAAGCCCGCGCCGCGCGCCCTTGCGACCTTGCTCTATGCGATCAAGCACGACACCGGCGATATGCGCGGCCTCGACGAGGTGCAGCAACTGGCGTCGAGCGGCCGGACCTCGATCGCGGCCAACAAGGACATTCAGAAAAACCTGTATCGGGTCGCCGGTTACCGGGTTGCGGGCGAGCGCGCCGTGCGCGTCGACATTCTGGAGCGTCTGGCCGATCTGATCCGCCCGGCGCTGGCATGGCGCGACAATGCGCCGGGCATCAAGCCGCCGGGCGCGCTCGATGGCACCGGCTTCACGGTTACGGTCGGCATGACCTCGCTGGTCGGATCGTCCGGTGAGGATTTCGCGTCGATTCTGCGCTCGCTGGGCTATCGGATGGAGCGTCGGCCAAAGCCGCCCGAACCGGTGGCGCCGGCGGAAACGTCTGCCGCCGACGCACCGCCACAGGTCGCCGAGGCCACAACAGACGCTGCAGACATGCCGGCCGCCGAGATGGCAAGCGATGCAGCACCGGCGACGACGACAGAGCCATCTGCCGAGCCGGTGGACACTGTCGGGTTGGGTGCCAGTGAAGCGGGCATCGAGACGCAGGTGCCGGGCGAAGTCTCTGAGGTGCCTCAGGCCAGGGCCGAGGAGTCCGCGAACGAGGCTTCTGTGAGCGAGGTTTCTGCGAGCGATGTGCCTGTAACCGAGGCCGCTGCAACCGACGAACCGGCAAGCGCCACGCCCGAAACCGAAGCACCTGCCATCGCCGCCGCGCCCGAAGGCGAATCATCTGCAAGCGAAACGCCCGCAGGCGAAGCAGCGGCGAGCGAGGCGACTCCAAGCGAACCATCTGCAAGCGAAACGCCTGCAAGCGAAACGCCTGTCAGTGAGGTCGCCCGTGACGGCGTTGCGTCGGCTGCTTCAGGCGGCGCCGATGCCGCCGCGTCGGCCGAGCCCGAGATGATCGAGGTCTGGCGGCCCGGCCGGTTCGAGAACCGCGAGAAGCGACCGAATCGCAGGCCCCATCGCCGCGAACACCGCGGCGGACCGCGAACGCCTGCGCAACAGCAGGCGGCGGCGTCCGACGGAATGCCTGCCGAACAGACGCCTGCGTCCGAGGCCGCGGCTGGCAAAGAGCGGCGCCAGGACCACCGTCCGCACGGGCCGCGGCCGCCACGCAAAGATCGCGGAGGCCGCCCGCGCCGCCACGAGGGCGGTCCAGACGCCCAGCGGTTCGTAAAACCGGACAACCGGCCGCGCCAGGACGGTCGGCCGCGACCGGACCGGCGCGAACGGGAGCCGGACCCGAATTCTCCCTTTGCCAAGCTCGCGGCTCTGAAGGCGCAGCTTGAAGCGGATGCGAAGGAGCGCCGGTAAGCGCGAGCGATTTTGGATCGTCAGCGGATCGACAAATGGCTGTGGCACGCGCGCGTCGTACGCACGCGCAGCGCGGCGGCCGGTCTGGTCGATGGCGGTCTGGTCCGCCTGAACGGGGCCCGGATCGATGCCGCGAGCCGCGCGGTGCGGACCGGCGATGTCGTCACCATCGCGCTCGACCGTGCCGTCAGGGTGTTGCGCGTTGCCGGATTCTCGGAGCGGCGCGGGGCGGCATCCGAGGCGGCGGTCCTGTTCGAGGATCTGTCGCCGGCCCGACCACCCGCTCCTTCATTCACTGGCGAACCGGCTGCCGCCGCGCGGCGGCCGACCAAGCAGGAACGGCGCGAACTGCTACGGCTGAAGCGACCCGGGAACGGCTGACGGATCACGCTCCAATCCCTTGCGCGCCCTTGACCCGTACGCTAGGGACCGCTGCAATATTCAGCATCCCGGTTGGGTATGGAATGACTTACGTCGTCAACGACAATTGCATTCGCTGCAAGTACATGGACTGCGTGGAAGTGTGTCCGGTGGACTGCTTCTACGAAGGTGAAAACATGCTCGTCATCCATCCGGACGAATGCATCGATTGCGGAGTGTGCGAGCCCGAATGCCCGGTCGAGGCGATCAAGCCGGACACCGAGCCCGGTCTCGAGAAATGGCTGCAGATCAACGCCGAATATTCCAAGACCTGGCCGAATATCACGGCGAAGAAAGAGCCGCCCCCCGACCATAAGGAATGGGACGGGGTGCCCGGCAAGGAAAAGTATTTTTCTCCCGAACCCGGAACCGGGAATTAGCCCGGTTACGCCTGCTTTGTCTTAATTCTGTCGCCGATTTTCCATGACGGCGGCGCGGCACAAGCCGCGCATCCGGCTTAACACATTGATTTTCGCGGAAAATGTGCTATATTGGCGACATCGGAACGCCATAACCGGAACAATGCTCCCCCTTTTACCATTTTCGTCCGGGGGAGCTTATTTTTTCGGGTCCGTTCCAGAGGAGCCGTCCGAGAAGAGGGCGTGGAAATCCCACGCGCGACCCTGTGCCCAACAAATCGCGTCAAAAATCAAAGAAAGCGCCCCGCGGCAGCGATCGCCGGGCGAAGAAGCCTTCCGCCACCACGACCCGGCGGACCTCGCAAAGCTCGCGGCGTGCCGGCCGTGGAGCTCCCGTGGCCAAAACAGCGCCCAGCCGGGGCAAGTCGGCTGGCGAAGGAGCACCCTCTGGAATGACCGTCAATAAAAAGACCACCCAGCGTCAAGGCTTTAAGACGAACGAATTCATCGTGTATCCGGCCCATGGCGTCGGCCAGATTCTCGCGATCGAAGAGCAGGAGGTGGCTGGCGCCAAGCTGGAGCTGTTTGTCATCAACTTCGTCAAGGACAAGATGACCCTGCGGGTTCCGACCGCGAAAATCGCGTCGGTCGGCATGCGCAAACTGTCCGAGCCCGCCGTGGTCAAGAAGGCTCTGGAGACGCTGAAGGGCCGTGCCCGCGTCAAGCGCACCATGTGGTCGCGCCGCGCCCAGGAATACGAGGCAAAAATCAATTCGGGCGATATCGTCGCCATCGCCGAGGTGGTCCGCGACCTCTACCGCTCGGAGCAGCAGCCCGAACAGTCCTATTCGGAGCGCCAGCTTTATGAGGCCGCGCTCGACCGACTGTCGCGGGAAATCTCGGCGGTCCAGCACATCACCGAGACCGAGGCCATCAAGGAGATCGAGGGAGCGCTCGCCAAGGGCCCACGCCGCGGTCCCAAGCCCGCCGAAGGCGCGGCCGCCGAGGACGAAGCCGACGAGGACCCCGAGAAGGTCGAGGACGAGGCCGCGTAACCTCTATCGGCCCTACAGCACCGATCGCCTGCAAATTTACGCCCGGCCTCTCGGCCGGGCGTTTTCTTTGGTCTCAATTGTCTCGCCCCTGCGGCGGCCGGTA
>Ga0182742_1001999_pt1 | contig 23971 bp, 17 predicted proteins | sample eDN5th37CBELigMG_FD_128880 | JGI IMG/M metagenome (GOLD analysis project Ga0182742, IMG submission 128880) | Enriched Miracle-Growth compost microbial communities from Emeryville, California, USA - eDNA 5th pass 37_C BE-Lig MG (version 2)... ...
CCCGCCCGAAGGCCGCCTGCTGCTGGAAATCCAGCCGCCCTACCTGGACGACCTGCGGCTGTATCTGCCCGACGGCAGGGGCGCTTTTCGGCTGCGCCAGACGGGCGACACGCATCCCTTCTCCAGCCGCGACATCCCCGTGCGCGGCTTCGTCTTTCCCGTGGAGTTTTCCGGAAACGCGACAGAAACCCTCTATCTGCGCGTCGAGACCACCAGCACCTCGCTCGTGTTGCCGCGCGTCTGGCGGCCGGATGATTTCCTCGCCGCCCACTCGGCGGAGAATCTGTTTCTCGGCATCTACTATGGCCTGCTCATCGCGCTGCTGCTGATCAATCTCTGGCACGGTCACTGGCGTCACGACCCGGACCATCGCGCCTTCCTGCTCTATGCGTTTTCCGTGCTGGGCTTTTCGCTGGCACTCAATGGTCTCGTGTCGCAGTACTTCGTTCCGCGCCATCCTGAAATCGGTCATCACGCGGTTTCCATCGCGGTCATGCTGATCATCGCCGCTGCAGCCCACTTCCATCGCCGCGTGCTGCTCATCGACCGCCGCACGCCGTTCCTCAACGCCTACTTCCTCGGCATGATCGCGCTGGCGGTTGTCGGCGTGCTCGCCATCGTCGCCGGCCAGTTCACCGAGGCGGCGCGCTTCATCACGCTTGCCCCCGTGCTCCTCCTCATCCTCGGATTGGCGCGCACGGCGGCGCTCTGGCGACAGGGGCAGGCCGGCAGCCTGTTCATTGCCGCCGCGCAGGCTTCGAGTCTGCTCTCCTATCTCGCCGCGGGCCTGTCCGTGCAGGGCGTGCTGTCCAGCGGGCTGTGGCAGCTTTACAGCCTGCAGGGCGGCTCGCTTGCGGCGCTCCTGGCCTTCAATCTCGGCCTTTTCGAGCGCCTGCGTCGCATCGCCCATCAACGCGACGCGGCCCTCGCGGCAGTACGGGAGGTGCAGGTCGAGCGCGATGCCGAAGCCCGCGCGCGCGAGCGCCAGGGTGCGCTGCTCGCCATGCTGACCCATGAGCTCAAGACGCCACTCTCGGTGATCCGCCTTCGCCTGGGCATGCGCGATCCCTCTTTGCGCATGCAGGCCAACGCCGAGCGCTCGGTGGCCGAGATCGACGGCATCGTCGCGCGCTGCGCGCTGGCAGCCCGGCTGGACGAAGACGCGCAGACCGCGCGGATCGAGAGCTGCGACGCACAGGCACTGCTCCTCGACTGCATCGCCCGTCAGGAAGGCGAGCGCATCGAGCTGGCTTGCCCCGCAGAAGCCGGCTCGGCGACAGTGGCGAGCGACCCGGCGCTGTTGGCCATCGTGCTGGGCAACCTGATCGACAATGCACTGAAATATTCGCCGCCGGCCGCCAGGGTGCGTGTCACGCTGGCCGAAGAGGTGCACGAGGGCCGGGCGGGGCTCACGATCGCCTTCGCCAACCCGGCGGGCGCGGCCGGACGCCCCGATCCCGGCGCGATCTTCCAGAAGTACTACCGCGCGCCCGGTGCCCATGCCCGCAGCGGCTCCGGACTCGGCTTGCACATCGTGCGTGTCCTCGCCGGCATGATCGGCGCACACATCCGCTATCGCGCCGAGCGGCCCGATATCGTGTTCGAGCTATGGCTGCCGCGCGCCGCCTCCTGATCGTTGAAGATCACGATGCCCTGCGCGAGACGCTCGCTGAAGTGCTAGCGTCGGCAGGTCATTCTGTCCTCGCGGTCGAAAGCGCCGAAGCGGCGGTGGGGCTGCCCGGTTGTCCGCGTTTCGACATCGCCATCCTCGACCTCAACCTGCCGGGCGAGGACGGCCTGTCGCTGGCCGCCCGCCTGCGTCGCGCGCAGCCAAGCATCGGCATCATCCTGCTCACTGTGCGCGATACCGTCGCCGACAAGGTGGCGGGCTATGACGGCGGCGCCGATCTTTACCTGCCCAAGCCCGTGGCGCCGGAAGAGCTGATCGCCTCGGTCGCGGCGCTGGCGCGGCGGCTCGTGCCCACCCAGCGCGGCGCTCAGGTGCAGCTCGATCCGCAAGCCGGCGTGCTGCGTACCGAAAACGGGCCACTCCGGCTGCGCGAGTCGGAGACCACGCTGCTCGCCGCGCTTGCCCTTGCGCCCGATCACCGGCTCGAATTCTGGCAACTGCTGGAAGTGCTCGGCAGACCTCTCGAGGAAACGGGCAAACGGCAATTGGCCGTGATCGTCACGCGGCTGCGCGCCAAGCTCGAAGCGCACGGCCTGCCTTCGCCGTCCATCCGCGCGGAGCGGGGCATGGGCTACCGGCTCGCTTTCCCGCTGACGATCGACTGAAACGACCGCTCCCTCCCGCTCCGGGCGCGGCCCGGCCTGAAATATTTGGAAATCTTCGCCGGATGGCCTTGGCTATCTTCGCGGGCCGGATAACAGCCGAAGTCCGCCATGAAACGCGCGAGCCTCAACCACTGCTATCGCCTCATCTGGAGCGACCTGCACCAGTCCTTCATCGCCGTCGCCGAAATCGCCCGGGCCCGCGGCAAGCGCCCCTGCTCTGCCGTGCTGCTCTCCACGCTCTCCTTGCCCGCCCTGGCTGCGGACCTGCCCGAAGGCGGCCACATCGTCGCCGGCTCGGGCGCCATCGCCAGCACCGGCACGACGATGACCGTGACGCAAACCAGCGAGAGACTGGCCGCCGACTGGCAGAGCTTCGGCATCGGCGCGGGGCATGCGGTCCACTTCGTCCAGCCCTCGGCATCCAGCGTGGCGCTCAACCGCGTGCTGGGTTCCGACGTCTCGGTGATTCAGGGGCAGCTTTCCGCCAACGGACAGGTCTTTCTGATCAACCCCAACGGCGTGCTGTTCACGCCCACGGCGCAGGTGGATGTCGGGGGACTGGTGGCGTCCACGCGGAACATCTCCAACGAAGACTTCCTGGCCGGGCGCTACCGCTTCTCGGGTGACTCCGACGCCGCGGTTCGCAACGAAGGCCAAGTGAAAGTCGGCGCCGGCGGGACGGCGGCTTTCATCGCCGCGCGGATCGAAAACACCGGTTCCATCGAAGCGCCTCGCGGCAATGTGCTCATGGGTGCCGGCAGCACCGTCACGCTGGATCTGGGCGAGCCCGTGAAGATCCAGGTGGAGGAGGGGGCGCTGAACGCGCTCATCGAGCAAGGTGGCGCCATCCGGGCCGACGGCGGGCTTGTCTATCTTTCCGCCCGCGCGGCAGGCGATCTCGCTTCGGCCGCCATCAACCACAGTGGGATCACCGAAGCGAAGACGCTCGCCACCGGCGAGAAGGGCGAGATCTATCTGTTGGGCGACCCGGCGGCGGGCACCGTGAACGTGTCCGGTCGGCTCGACGCGTCCGGCGGCTTCGTCGAAACCTCCGCTGCGCGCGTGAAGGTCGCCGACGGCGCGCAGGTCAGCGCCGGGAATTGGCTGATCGATCCGACGGATTACACCATTGCGGCGAGCGGGGGCGACATCAGCGGCGCCACGCTGTCAGCAAACCTCGCCACGACGGATGTCACCATCCAGACCAGCGCGGCCGGCTCCGGCAACGGCGACATTTTCGTGCGGGACAACGTCAGCTGGAATTCGGGCAACACCCTCACCCTCTCGGCCCACCGCAACATCGAGATTCTCGCCACACTGGATGCGACGGGCGGCGCCGGCGGCAAGGTGGCGCTGGAATACGGTCAAGGGGCTGTGGCGTCCGGCAACACCTCCACTTATGGCTTCGGTCTCACCGGTTCAGGGTTCACCGGCCGGATCGACCTGCAGGCGGGGCCCAACTTCTCCACCAAGCTGGGAAGCGATGGCACGCCCATCGATTACACCGTCATCACCAGTCTGGGTGCCGAAGGCTCGACGAGCGGCGCCGACTTGCAGGGCATGGCGGGCAACGTCTCCGGCAACTACGCCCTGGGCGCGGACATCGACGCCTCGTCCACCGCTCTCTGGAATGACGGCGCTGGCTTTGCGCCGCCCAACTCGCCCAACGGATTCTCTGGCCGCCTGGACGGACTGGGGCATGTGATCAGCGACCTCACCATCAATCGGCCGAGCACGGATGACGTCGGGCTGATTAGCACTATGAGCGTGGGCGCGTCGGTGCGTCATCTCGGGCTGAGAGACGTCAACGTGTTGGGCCGGTCCAGCGTCGGTGGGCTGGCGGGGTTTACCGTCCAGAGCATCTTCAGCCAGAACTACGTCACCGGAACCGTGTCGGCTACAAGCCAAGTTGGTGCGCTGGTGGGCGTCAATGCCGGGGGCACTATCGACGGGAGCTATGCAACGGCGGATGTGACAGGCGGCAACGGCAACACCACTGGCGGACTGGTGGGAAACAACAGCGGCGGCACCATCAGCCAGAGCTACGCCACCGGGACCGTATCGGGCTACAACAACGTCGGCGGACTCGTGGGGCTTCACCAGAATGGCACCATCAGCCAGAGCTACGCCACGGGAAACGTGTCTGGCGCAAGCGTTGCTGGGGGACTGGTTGGGCTCAACATCCAGGGCACGATCAGCCAGAGCTACGCCACGGGTAACGTGTCGGGTCAACTTCGCGTTGGCGGCCTGCTGGGGGCAGGCCAAAACGGCACCGTTACCCACAGCTACGCCACGGGTAGCGTGTCGGGCACTAGCCTTGTCGGCGGACTGGTGGGGCACAACCTGAACCAAACCATCTTCCAAAGCTATGCCATCGGCAGCGTACCGGCTTCGGGGACCAACGTCGGCGGACTGGTGGGCCGTAATGACGGCGGCAACGTCACGGCTAGCTTCTGGGACACACAGACGACCGGTCAGGCCACCAGTGCCGGCGGCACGGCGAAGACCACCGCCGAAATGAAGAGTCTGCCCACGTTCCTCGGTTGGGACATCAACGATCAGGGCGGCACGGGCATCTGGCGCATTTATGAGGGCAGCTCCTACCCGCTCCTGCGCAGCTTCCTCACCCCGCTTTCCATCACGTCCGCCACACCCGGCAGCAAGATCTACGATGGTCTGTCCGTGAGCAGCAGCGAGCTCTCCGACCTGTTCGCGTTCTCTGGCACGCCCGACGCAACCAAACTGCTCCTGGGCGGCACGGTCACGAACCAGAAGAACGCCGGAAGCTACACGGCAGCGGTTTATTCCACGCAGGACGGCTACGACCTCATCGGCGACCAGAGTGTCGCCTACACCATCACGCCGAAGGCGCTGACTGCCAACTACACGGCGGCGAACAAGACCTACGATGGCAGCACTGCGGCGAGCATCTCCGCCGCCAGCAGCGATCTCATCGCGGGCGATGTGGTGACGATCACGGCCAGCGGAGTGTTCGACAACAAGAACGCCGGCACGGGCAAGACAGTCGCCATCTCGGATGGCGAGCTCTCGGGAGCCGACGCCGGCAACTACGTTCTGAAGAATGCCAGCGGCAGCACCACCGCCAATATCACGCCGAAGGCGCTGACTGCCAACTACACGGCGGCGAACAAGACCTACGATGGCAGCACTGCGGCGAGCATCTCCGCCACCACCAGCGATCTCATCGCGGGCGATGTGGTGACCATCACGGCCAGCGGAGTGTTCGACAACAAGAATGCCGGCACGGACAAGACAGTCGCCATCTCGGACGGCGAGCTCTCGGGAGCCGACGCAGGCAACTACGTTCTGAAGAATGCCAGCGGCAGCACCACTGCCAATATCACACCGAAGGCGCTCACTGCCAACTACACAGCGGCGAACAAGACCTACGATGGCAGCACTGCGGCGAGCATCTCCGCCACCACCAGCGATCTCATCGCGGGCGATGTGGTGACCATCACGGCCAGCGGCGTGTTCGACAACAAGAACGCTGGCACGGACAAGACCGTCGCCATCTCGGACGGCGAGCTCTCGGGAGCCGATGCCCGCAACTACGTTCTGAAGAATGCCAGCGGCAGCACCACTGCCGATATCACACCGAAGGCGCTGACTGCCGGCTACACGGCAGCGAACAAGACCTACGATGGCAGCACGGCGGCAAGCATCTCCGCCGCCAGCAGCGATCTCATCGCGGGCGATGTGGTGACCATCACGGCCAGCGGAGTGTTCGACAACAAGAACGCCGGCACGGGCAAGACAGTCGCCATCTCGGACGGCGAGCTCTCGGGAGCCGACGCCGGCAACTACGTTCTGCAGAATGCCAGCGGCAGCACCACTGCCGATGTCGCAGCCCGTCCGGTTACTGTCACGGCGGACGCCCAGAGCAAGGCCGAAGGCCAGCCCGACCCGGCGCTCACCTACGCCACCGGCTGCGCGGCCGGACAAAGCATCGACTGTGGCCTCGTGGCCGGTGAAACGCTCTCCGGCGACCTCACGCGGGATGCGGGTGAAGCCGCGGGGCACTATGCCATCCGCCAGGGCACGGTGGACGAGGCGCACAACCCCAACTACCTCATCACCTACGTCGGCGGCGATCTCACCATTGCCGCAGCGAATGTTGGTGGAGGCTCCACAGGCACCGAGTCGCCCGCGAATACCGCCATCGCGATCGCGCAGGCTACTGCCGCGAACGCCGGCATGGCCAGCAACAACGGCCCAATCGGTCTCGGCCGCGCAGGCAGTGTCGGCACTCTAACCGCCAACGTCCGCGGCGGCGCTCAACCCGTCGGAACTGACGGCGCACCGCTCGAAACATCCGGCGGACTGGTTCTGGTGGAGACGCGCACGCCGCAGGCCGCCGATGGCGGCACCGGCCCGGTCGCGACGAACACGCCGCCGCAGGCACCGCAAGCCGGGGTCGATTCTCTCGGATTCGTTCGCGTGGTTGTGATCGATGGCGGCATCAAGCTCGACCAGCGCGACGGGAATTGATTCAAGCCTCGCCACCTCGACAAGCCCATCACAAAAAATGACTGACTTTCGCCTTCCCACGCGGGCCCTCGTGGCCCTCGCACTTGCTCCTGCCTTTTCCGCCCACGCCCAGCAAGCCCCCGACGCCGGTCGCGCCTTGCAGGAGACGCAGCCGCGCACTCTCCAGGCGCCCCGTCCCGCGCCCGGCGTGACCCTGTCACCGCCCGCCGAACCCACAGCGTTGCCCGGCGGAGCGACGGTGACGTTGAAAGGCGTGAAGCTCTCCGGCAACAGCGTTTTTCCCGAGGCAACGCTCATCGCCCTGCTGGGCGAGGTCAAGGGCAAAACCTTCGACCTCGCCGGTCTTCAGTCACTGGCCCGCAGGATCACGGATCATTATCGGAACCACGGGTATCTTTTCGCCCGCGCGATCATCCCGGCGCAGAACTTCGCCGATGGCGTGCTCGCCCTCCAGATCATCGAAGGCCGCTATGGCAAGGTCGAGGCGCAAGGCGAGAGGGCCGAGCGCGCGCAGGGCTTTCTGGCCCATCTCAAACCGGGTGAAGTGATCGAGAGCGCTTCGCTGGAGCGCGCCGTGCTGGTGCTCGCCGACCAGCCGGGCGTGAAGGTGTCTCCCATCGTCCGCCCCGGGCAGGAGTTGGGCTCCGGTGACCTCATCGTCGAGGTCTCGCGCGAGCGCGCCTTCAAGAGCGAAGCGGGGATCGACAACTACGGCAACCGATACACCGGGCAATCCCGCGCCACGGCGAATCTGCAATGGGACAGCCCCTTTCTGCTCGGCGACCAGTTACTGGCGCGGCTCCTCTACACCGAGGATGACCTGTGGCTCGGGTCGCTCAATTACGGCCTGCCTCTCGGTCACTCGGGACTGCGCGGGAGTCTCGGCTACAGTCAAACCACGTACGAACTGGGCAAGGACTTCCGGGACCTCGATGCCCACGGCACGGCGAAGGTGACGAGCATCGGGCTTTCCTATCCGCTGCTGCGCTCGCAAGCGGTCAATCTGAGTTTGGGGGTGTTCTGGCAGAACAAGGACCTCGAAGACCGCCAGGATGCCACCCACACTCGCAACAGCAAGGAAAGCGATGTGCTGCCCGTCACCCTGCAATTCGACCGGCGGGACGCATGGGGTATCACCTACGGGGCGCTCGTCTACACGGCAGGGCGGCTTGCGCTCGACGCGCAACTCGACGCCGCCGACCAGGCGAGCAACACCGATACGCGCGGACATTTCCATAAGTGGAATCTGGATCTCGCCCGGCTGCAAACCACGCCGATCGCCAACCTCAACCTGTTTGGCCGCGCTTCCTTCCAATGGGCGGGCAAGAACCTGGACTCCTCGGAGAGCTTCTTTCTGGGCGGAGCCCAGGGCGTGCGCGCCTATCCGCAAGGGGAGGGCAACGGGGATGAAGGCTGGCTCGTGCAACTCGAGGCGCGCTACCAGATGGGCCGGATCGAGCCCTTCCTCTTTTTTGATGCAGGGCGGGTAGACATCCACGCCGAGCCAAACCGCATCACGCCACTGGTGATCGACAACACCCGCTCCCTCGCCGGCAGCGGGCCCGGGCTGCGCTACGCCGACGGACCTCTCGCGCTGGAAGCCACTCTCGCCTGGAGACACCGGGGTGGTGCGCCCCAGTCGGAAACCCGGGACGACCAGCCCAGGCTGTGGGTGGCAGCACGCTGGCAGTTTTGATCCCCGCCGGGAGTCGGCGTGAGAAGTTGAAGCTCCACCTGATGTCGGCCTGGTTCGCTGACTGACGTGCCTGGAGCGCATTGGTGAAAGTCCTCGGGACCGGTAGCGCGCGGGTCGCGCGCCACCGGTTTCGCCCCTTGAGAGCGCGAATCGCGTTCAGGCCAGCGGCCGTTCCGAATCGACGATCACTTTGAGCCGCCAGCGCCGTTCGCGCAGTTGCATCCGATGCCACAGGTACACGATGCGCTGCAGGCGAACGCGACCTCTTCGGCCGCTTCCCGGCGGCAGCCGCAGGCGCAGTCCGATCCGGGGCAGACGTCGCAGGAGCAGAGGTTTTCGTGGGCTTCGTTCATGAGTGTCTCCAATTATAATAGGTCTGGTAGAGATACCGCGGGGCCTAATCTAGGCTCAGCTCACGGGACGAGCTTGAATGAAGCGGCTACTCGGGCCGCACGCTGGCGCATCCAGGTGCCATACGGCTCATGCGAAATTGCGGCTGCGACACCGCGGGACGGCTCACGGGCAGACGCTCGGCGATTGCGCCGACCGCTGGCTGCCTGCAGTAGCGGATGGACAGCTTCCAGCAGGACCTCCGCTACGCACTTCGCGTCCTGATCAAGTCACCCGCCTTCACGGCGAATCACTGTGCTGACGTCGGCTGAGGAGTTCGAGGCGTACCTCAAACGCGGTTTACTCGAGCATGGCTTCCTGCGTGTGACATGCGACGTATGCCACGCCGAGAAACTCGTCGCGTTCAGCTGTAAAGGGCGCGGATCTTGCCCGAGCCGCAGCGCGCGACGAATGGCGGAGACCGCAGCGCTTCTCGTCAACGAGGTGCTCCCCGAAGAGCCGCTGCGTCAGTGGGTACTCTCGCTGCCCTTTGCGCTGCGATTCCTGCTCTCCACCCACCCGGACGTGCTCACGCACGTGCTCGGCATCGTCTATCGCGCGATCTCCGGACACATCCTCAAGAGGGCCGGTCTCTCGCGCTCGACGCCGGCCGTGCGCCGCTCCATTCGTCTGGCCGCGTGCCTCACAACGCCCGGCGCCGCCACTCGGATGGTGTTGCGTGCATCTTGCGGGCGGAGACACGCCCGAAATGCGACAGGTCGTTGTCCGTGCGCGGCGAACACTCGCGCCAGCGTGCGGCTCGACACCCCGACGGCGCGCGCGATGACGGCCGGCGTCAGATCGGGGTCGCCGAACTCCAGGGCGATGATGCGGCAGGCGCTGGCGAAGATCGCGGCGCGTGCCGCCTCCGAGGGCGTGCGGCCAGGGCGGTGCGACTCGTCGAGCAACTCGCCCAACAATTCGACGGATTGTCGCGCGAAGATCGCCTTCGCGGTCGCCGAGAGCTGCTCGGCGACCGCAACGCCCGCAGCCAGGTGGCGTGCCCAGAGGTGGGCGAGCGGATGGCCGCAGGACGGCGCCGGCGAGCGCTTCCGGTCGCGCGACGCGCCCGTCGAGCCAGTGAACCGGCATGGTCACCACCAGGTGCCGCCAGCGTCGCTCGAGGTCGAACGTGAACGGGTGTCGGCTGTCGGTGAGGAAGACGTCGCCCGGGCGCAGTGCGATCGTCTCGCTGCGGCGGGTGAGTCGGGCCTCGCCGTCGACATGGACGCAGGCCGCGTAGACGTGGTCGGTGGCGCGCGCGATGTGCGCGCGAGTGTGTGACGCCAGCACGCCCATCCCGGAAACCTGTGCGACCCCGAGCGCGCCGATGGCGTGCGCCCGAATTTCACCGTGCACCGAATGCGTGCCGGACGGCTCGATCCGGATCGGCGTAACGTGGCGGCTCACGAGATCGGCCCAGAACTCCACGCGCTCCCGTTCGGGGACGCTGTCCGTCGTCACCGATATCATCGGTGTCACCCTCGGTCGAACGGCCAGGCGCGCACAGCCTAGCGAAGCGGCGGGCGCGGCGGCTAGCGTGCTGGCCGACGTCTCCGGTTGAGGGTATCTCCATGCGGCGGCTCGTCGCACTGCTGCTGATCTTCGGCACGCTTCCGGGAGCGACTGTCATGGCACAAAGTCACGACACGGTTCAGGAGCACGTACGCTCTCTCGACGACCAGGAGCGACTCGCGGCGCTGCGGCGCGACACCGCGGCGCTGGAGCGGCTGTGGTCCGACGAATTCGTGGTCAACGCGCCGAACAATCAGGTGGTGGTCGGCCGGCGCGCCGTCCTCGACACCTTCGTGCGCGCGGGTGTCATCAACTTCTCGACGTTCGAGCGGCAGATCGAGTTCATCCAGGTCGACGGACCGTACGTCGTCATCATGGGGCTAGCTAGGCGAGGAGAGATACAGGTGCCTGCAGAGGAGTGCCGGCTCCAGATCTCCGATTGGCAAATTCAGGCGGTGAGCCGGCAGGAGATAGGAGCCAGACAATGAGCCAGTTACGAGAGGCGCGGACAAGAGAACGATCCAAGTTTGTGCCTAAGTCAGATTGGCTGTGCCCAAATTGTGCCGTGACGAGCCTGGAATGCGGGTTGGCAAGCGCCGCAAGTGGTTGATTTTACAAGTACCCGTACAACCTTCGAACGACTGAAAATCCGCGTGTCGATGGTTCGATTCCGTCCCTGGCCACCACTTAAATCAATCACTTATCAGATGACCGCCGACCACTTGGCGACTCGCTTGCGTCGCTGGTCCAGGAACGTGAGCTATTAGCATCGCTGGATAAAAACAGTGCCAATTATTCATATCTGGCACTAAAATTATCCAATGACGACTCGAAGCACTACGGCAGCCCTGCGCGCCTTCCGGGAAAACGGGGGCACCCTGCGCACGCGCGATGCTCTGGCGCGCGGCATCCATGCCGCCACGCTCTATGCACTCCGGGACCAGGGAAAAGTCATCGAGCTCGTGCGGGGGCTCTACCGTCTGGCTGACGCGGACGCGCCGGAAAATCCCGATCTCTCCTACGTTGCGGCGAAGGCTCCGTACGCCGCCGTGTGCCTCATTTCAGCGCTCGCGTACCACAACATCACAACGCAGATTCCGAGCGCGATACATCTGGCCGTGCCCCGCGGAAGCCGGTCCTCTATTTCGCTCGCGCCCGCGCCGGTCAAGATCTATCGCTACGATCCAAAGACCTTTGAGCTCGGCCTGAAAACGCACCACATAGACGGGCGACCGGTAAGGATCTACGGCGTAGCCCGCTCGGTCGTCGATGCTTTCAAGTATCGCAACAAGATCGGGCTCGATGTGGCTATCGAAGCGCTTCATTACGCGCGTGAACGCACGAAAGTAACGCCTGCGGAGATCCTCAGGATCGCCAGGCCGCTTCGCGTCGCGAATGTCATCACTCCCTATCTGCAGGCGACGAATGACTACTGAACCGAAGAAGAACGTTGTCGCCTCTGTGCTTGCGCGGCTGAAGAACAAGGCCAATCAGGCTGGCGAGTCCTACAACCAGCTGCTGCAGCACTACGTGCTCGAACGATTTCTCCATCGGCTGTCGCAATCCCGTCACGCGGACGACGTGATTCTCAAAGGCGCGCTACTGCTGAAGACCCTGAATCTTCCGCGCTCACGGCCTACGGTGGACATCGACATGCTGCGTAGGGGTAAGGCCGATCGCGATACCCTGGTTGCCCTCGTGAAGGACTGCGCCTCAGTCGAAGATCCAACTGACGGCGTGACGTTTCTCTCCCAGACGATCGTCGCCAGGGACATCGACAAGGACGGCAACTATGGGGGCACGCGCGTGAGCTTCGAAGCGCGGATCGGAAACGTGCGACTGCAGATGCAGATCGACTTCGGCGTGGGCGACGTCATGGTGCCGGGCCCGAGCAGAATCATCTGACCCCATAGGCAGCGCCTTCCCGCCACGCTTCGTCCGCCGCGCATATGGCAGCGGGCGTGCATGACACGCCCGTAGCGCGCTACTTCGTCGCCACCATCCGTATTCCCAACATCGCGCGCAGGACGCTCTGCGACGCAATCGAACGCCGAGAGCGTGACGGCAGATGTTCCAGCGCGTATTCCAGTGTCTCTACCGGAGCCGCGGGGATGCGCAGGTGCTGCGAAGGGAAGTACAGCTCCGTGCTCCGGAACCCCGCGTCGCGAAGAATCCGGCGAAGCTCGTGCACGGTGTACTCGTGCAGATGCAGGCCCTTCGCCTCTTCGTCGAAACCGCGCGAGATGTCGTGCGGGCCCGTGTACCGGTTCGGGGTGAAGCAGAGGTACACGCCTCCGGGCGCCAGCGCCGTAAAAATTTCGCGCAGCTGTTCGGCTGCGTCATCGGGGTGCAGGTGCTCCATTAACTGATTGCTGTACGCAACCGTGACGCTGCCGGGCGGCACCGGAATGTTCGTGCCGTTCGAGATGATCAGGTCGAAGTTCGGGGGCGGCTTCACCGCCGCGGTGATCTCTTTCGATACATCCACCGCGTACACATGCTTCACCCGCGGAGCGAGCGAAAGCGACACCTGGCACGTGCCCGCACCCACTTCGAGAAACACCGTGTCCGGCTTGATGAACGGTTCGAGCGAGTTCAGGTGGTATTGAAGTAGAGCCTGGGGTTGCGACTCGTCCTGGATGGGAGCGAGCAATGGGTGGTCGTTCACCCGTTTAAGAAGTTCGTCGTAAACCGATGTGTAGAGGCCCCGACGTTCCTCTCGAGAAGCATTGCGAAGTCGGTCTGCCAGATCCTTCTCGATGAGATAGTGCGAATACACCTGTTCGGGACTTCGGGTAGGCAATCCGGTTGCGGCCATAGTCACCTCGAGCGTAAGCATCGCTTGTCGCACAGGGCAGACGGTCGCAAGAACTACGCCCGTGGGTATTGTCTGAAATTGATCAACCGGAGCCCGCACATGAGTATCACCGCCTGGATCCAGCGTGCACGCGAGCTTGGCGCTAGCGATCTGCACGTCGAAGCGACGACTCCCGTTGTCGTGCGCATCAGGGGAGAGCTTTCGGCGATTGCCGAGCCCGTGCCCGCCGCAGAGATGGAGCGACAGGCGCGCGGCCTGCTCGGCGCCGAAGCGTGGGCGCAGTTCCTCGCGCGCGGGTCGGCGGATCTTTCGATCGCCCAGGCAGGCACGCGATGCCGGGTGAACGTGTATCGCACGATCCGCGGCACCGCGATTGCCGTGCGATTGCTGACGCCTTCAGTGCAGGGGCTGCGCGACTGCAACCTGCACCCCGATCTGCGGAGGTTCGCCGAAGCGCCCACCGGGCTCGTCATCGTTTCCGGGCCGACGGGCAGCGGCAAGTCCACGACGCTTGCAGCCCTGGTGGAAGAGGTGAACACATCGCGGGCGAAACACATCATCACGCTCGAGAGTCCGATCGAGTACCTCTTCACGAATCGTCGCTCGATGATCCGGCAGCGCGAAATTCCGGCGCACTCGCCGAGCTTCGAGCAGGCGATCGTTGATGCGCTTCGCGAGAACCCGGACATGCTCGTCATCGGCGAGATGCGCACGCCCGAAGTGATGCGGCTCACGCTGAACGCGGCGGAGACGGGGCATCTGGTGCTTGCGACGATGCACTCGGCCACGTGCGCGGAAGCGCTCACGAGGATCGCGATGTCGTTCCCTGCGGAGATTCAGGGGAACATTCGCGCGCAGCTCGCGGATTGCCTGGTCGGCGTGGTCTGCCAGCGGCTGGACTACCTGCCGGAGCACCGGCTCCTCGTGCCTCGTTGCGAGATTCTGTCGGCGAATCTCGCGGCGAAAGCCACCATTCGTTCGGGGAATATGAGTCAGATCGTCAATGTCATTCAGGCTGGCGGCGAAGATGGGATGTGGACGTTCGAGCGATATGGACGATGGATGGAGCAGCGGAAGGACTGGGTTCGCCCTGCTTCGGCCCCCGGGGCCCCGGTTGAGCCACCTGCCGCGGTGGCTTCTCAGGATCCCGGCGTGCCAGCCGCTGCGCCCGAATCCGCTGAAGAGATGGACCTCGCCGAGATCAACGACCTCGCGCGCGAGATCGAGCGCCGCATTCCCGACTGAGAACCAGGCCGTTGCCGCGAGCCTGACCGCGGCGCTATAAGCTTTGCCGCTCGCAGGAAAGAGGCGGCATGTCCAGGAAGCTCTACTTCACGATTTTCATCTCCGCGCTCGTGGTGCTCTGGGCCGTGCTCGCCATCGCGCCCCATCACCGGTCGGACTGGATTCTCGAGAACGTTCTTCTGATCGCCGGCGCCGCGGTGCTCATCGGCACGCGCAAGGTGCTGCCGCTTTCGGGCGTCTCGTACACCACGATCCTGCTCTTCTTCCTGCTTCACATCATCGGCGCTCACTACACCTACGCCGAAGTGCCCTACGACGAGGCTTTCAAACGCCTCACGGGCACATCATTCAACGAGCTCGTCGGCTGGGAGCGAAACAACTACGACCGCGTCGTGCACTTCAGCTACGGCCTGCTGCTTGCGTATCCGATTCGCGAGCTGTTCCTGCGAGTGGCGAACGTTCGCGGCTTCTGGGGCTACTTCCTCCCGCTCGATCTCACGATGTCATCGTCGATGCTGTACGAGCTCATCGAGTGGGTCGCGGCCGAAATGTTCGGCGGCGGGCTTGGCACCGCGTTCCTCGGCTCGCAAGGCGATCAGTGGGATGCGCAGAAGGACATGGCGCTCGCCTCGCTCGGCGCGCTCATCACCATGAGCGCGACGGCGATCGTGAACTCCATCTACCAGCGCGACTTCGCGCGGGAATTCGTGGACAGCCTGCGCGTGCAACGGCTGGAGCCGCTCGGTGAAGTGGAGCTCGCCCGCCTCCGCGCGCAGGCGGCCCAGGCGGCGCAGGCCGCCCAGGCTCAGGTCGCCACCGATCGCTGAAGCGCCAGCGCAGAGCGCGTGAGCGGGTGCTTCTCGCCCAACGCGTTCTTCAGCGCCTCGATCGAGCGTTGCACGGAAAGGCGTGCTTCGGTTCGATTGCCACGTGCCTTGTGCACCATCGCCAGCACGAGTTGCGCTTCGCCGACGTCCGCGCTCTGTTTCGTGTCCCGCGCAACGGCCTCAGTCGAGCGCAGCGCCGCCGTCGCGAGCGCCAACGCCTTGTCCTTATCATCGTCGGCCAGATAGATGCGCGCAGCCGTCATCAAGGCAGCCGCACATCCCGGCGTGGATGTCTTCGACGGATACCCGAACTGCGATAGCGCGCTTTCGATGTGAGTCTTCGCCTCGGCGAGCTCGCGCCGCTTGAGGGCGAGCTCCGCATTCGCGCGTGAAAGATCGGCGAGCTGCTCCGAGTTGGCAGCCGGGTTGTCCATCCAGATGGCGCGAGCTTCTTCCATGAGAGGCCGTGCAACCTCCGGCCGCCCCAGAATGATGTGCGACATCGCGAGCTGATAACTCGCCTGCCCGATCCAGTACCGGTTACCAAGAGCAACGCTTTGCTGGTGCGCTTCGGTAAGGATCCCGATCGCCTCGTTCGCTCGATCCAGCCGGTTTAGCGTCGTCGCGTACCTGATCGCGAGGCCTGGAATCGCCGGCTGATCCTTTCGCAGCGCCTGCACCCGGCGCATCGCATCCACACCCGCCGCTTCCGCGCGACGCGTTTCCCCGAGCATATAGAGCAACGTCGCGCGATTGCCCGCGACCACTGAGCGCGCCATCGTTCCGCCGCGCCCGTTCCGGTCCAGCATTTCCGAGGTCCGCGCGTTCAGGGTCAACGAATCCTTGTAGCGACCCATCCGGAAATAGATCCCGCCGATGTCCGTGAGCACGGCGTGATAAGGCAGGCCGCGAATGTCGTTTTCGCGCTCGAGCTCCACCCGCGCCTTCTCGAAGAACGCGAGCGCGTCCGCGTACTTGCCAGACATGTCCGCGCGTTCGGCTTCCGCTCTCAGGCAGTCCACCCGTGCGCTATGCGGAGGATTCTTGAGCCGCGCGAGCGCGGCGTACCCGCTCTGCAGGTGAACGCCCGCCTGCTCCAGTCGATTCTCCTGGCTTTCCGCGCGCGCCAGAGTGCATTCGATGGAAGCGAGGAGCGCGTCGTCGCCCACGTCCCGAGCGACGCTGGCCGCGCGTGCCAAGAGCTGTGCACGCCGTTCCGACCCGCCGAGATCGGCGAAGCGATTCGAGATCTGCAGATACATGTGCGCGGCGAAGCGCGGGTCGCCCCCGTACTGGCGATCCAGCAGCTCGACGCCTTTCTCCAGCAGCTGGATCGTCGTGAGCGGCTTGTCCGGCGGTCCGACCTCTTCGAGCATCACGCTCATGAACTCGCTGGAGGCTTCCGCGCGTTGCGCCTGGAATCGCGCTTCATCTCGCTGCAGGCGAATCTCATGTGCCTGCCGCCACATCAGCGCCCCGAAGAGCACGACTGAGCCGAAGATGCAGACGATCACCGCAATCCCGAAGTGATGCCGCATGACGAACTTGCGCATGCGATACACCGCCGACGGCGGCCCCGCCAGCACCGGCTCGTTCGCGAGGTGCCGGCGAATGTCCGCAGCGAGCTCCGAAGGCGAGGCGTAGCGCCGGTTGCGGTCCTTCTCGAGCGCCTTCAGCACGATCCAGTCCAGATCGCCGGCAAGGCGATGCATGAGCTGGCGCGGCGTGAGCCGGCGCGCCGCCGCCGCGTCATCCACCTTCTTGTCGCGCGAATCGATGCGAACGCTCGGAGCTTCCGCGTTGTGCGCGAGCAGTTCCTGCACGAACGCTTCAGGGGTCGAAGTGGGCGCGCGGTTCGTTTCGAGCGGCAGAAGGCCCGTGAGCAACTCGTGGAGCACGACGCCGAGCGAATAGATGTCCGAGCGCGTGTCGATGTCGAGCGGTGAAAGCTGCGCCTGCTCGGGGCTCATGTACTCCGGCGTGCCGATGAGATGCCCGATGCGCGTGTGCGCGCGGCTCGGCTCGTGCGTGGCGGACACCGCCTTGGCGATGCCGAAGTCGATTACCTTCGGCACGGGCCTCCCGTCGAGATCCGTCACCAGCAGGTTGCCGGGCTTCAGGTCGCGATGGATGACGCCTTTCTGATGCGCGTGCTGGATGGCATCGCAGATCTGCAGGAAGAGCGCGAGTCGCTCGTCGATGGTCAGGCGATGACGGTCGCAGTATTTCGTGAGCGGAATGCCCGGCACGTACTCCATCGCGAAGTACGGCCGTCCCGCGTCGGTGGTGCCCGCATCGATGATGCGCGCGATGCACGGGTGGCTCATCAGCGCGAGCGTCTGCCGCTCCTGCTCGAACCGCGCGATGACCTCGCGCGAATCCATGCCCGGCTTGATGACCTTGATCGCCACCCGCCGCAGCACTGGCGTCGTCTGCTCGGCGAGGTACACATCACCCATCGCGCCTTCGCCGATTCGCTCCAGCAGCCGGTACGGACCGATCTGCTGCTCGGGCGGCCGCCCCGGCGGCGTTTGAAGCGAGCCGCGAGCCTCCGCGGACTCATGCGCACGAAGGAGGCGCATCACGCGCTCGCGGACCGCGGTGTCCGGGCAATGCGCGGCGAGCCATTCCTCGCGCGCCTCGACTCCCATGCCGACGCACGCTTCGAACAGGTTTCTTTCGGTCTGCAGACTCATGCCGACGCCTTGAACAGGGACGCGTGCCTGCCGCGCGTCTGTCTTCGTTACTTGTTGTCGCGCGAATTATTGCCTGAATTCTTGTCCGGACTCTTGCTCTGCACCCGCTCGCAAAGCCACGCGCGGGCGAAGACCCAGTCCCGCTTCACGGTGGCCGGCGACAGGTCCAGCGCGCGAGCCGTGTCTTCGATGCTCATGCCCGCGAAGAAGCGCAGGTTCACCACCTCGGAGAGCCGCGGATCCTGCTCGGCGAGCTCGTTCAGCGCGTCGTTGACGGCGAGCACGTCCAGGTCTTCCTCGGGCGCGCTCACGTCGAGATCCGAAAGGGTGATGCGCTCCATCCCGGCGCCGCGCTTGTCCGCCTTCTTCTGGCGCGCGTAGTCCACGAGGATGCGGCGCATGGCCTGGCCGGCCGCCCCGAAAAAGTGACGCCGGTTGGCCCAGGCGCCGCCCGCGGGATTCAGCCGCAGGAACGCTTCGTTGACGAGCGCCGTGGGCTGGAGGGTGTGATCGCCGCGCTCCCGGCGCATGCCGGAAGCGGCCATCCGCCGCAGCTCGCCGTAGACCTGCTCGTACAACCGGTCGAGCGCCTGGCGATCTCCGCCGCCTGCCGCTTCGAGCAACCGGGTGACCTCACCGCTTGCCATGGCCGCCTCCCCGACGCTGCACATCGAGCGCAGCCGTGAGCCATTTTTGAGAAATTCTACGCATGGGATCGGTGAAAGGAGAAACAATCATGTTACTGATCGCCGTCGCATTCCTCGCCGTCGCCGCGTTCGGCCTGCTGAGCGCAGTCGATTGAGCCCGTTCGTGTCATGCGCCCCTCAGGGACGAGAGGTTGCACGGCCACGGACGGCGCTTTCGTAGACTTCCGGCCTGAACCCGACAATCAGCTTCTCGCCCAGCTCCAGCACCGGCCGCTTGATCATGGACGGCTGCTCGAGCATCAGCGCCAGCGCCTTGCGCTCGTCCAGCCCGGTCTTGCGATCCTCGGGCAGCTTGCGGAACGTGGTGCCGGCGCGGTTCAGAAGCGTCTCCCAGCCCGCTTCCTTGATCCATCGCTTGAGGCGCGGCGCGTCGATGCCCGCCGCCTTGTAGTCGTGGAATTCGTAGGGAACGCGGTGGCTGTCGAGCCAGGCACGGGCTTTTTTCATTGTGTCGCAGTTCTTGATGCCGTAGAGGGTAGCCACTCTTGCCTTTCGCGAGCGTCCGCCGCCGTACATTGGCGGCGCAGATTGTAGACGGATCGCAACGACCGGCCCCGCCCGCTGGATGGGCGTAATCGCATCGCCACTCGCCGGGTCTCACGTACCGGAGCCTGCCCCCGTGCACCGAAACGGAAGCACGTCGGCGAGACTCATCCACTGACCCAGCTTATGCGCGCGGCTGCCTTCGCATCGCCGTCGGCCCGGCACGAGACCCCCCGCCGGGCCGCCGGTAGGTGCGCCGCCAGTGGACGTCTCTCCGACCCGGCTTTGACGCCCACGGGGCGGCGCGGGCACAGTTCGTCACCCAACCAGGAGCGTCCCATGAAACGTGTTCTCGTGAGTTTCGCCGCGTCGTGCGTCATCGCGCTTCCCGCCTTCGCGGCGCTGGAGCAGGGTGCCACCGCGCCGGACTTCAAGGCGCCGGCGTCGCTGGCCGGCAAGGAATTCACATACTCCCTGAAGGATGCGCTCAAGAAGGGCCCGGTCGTCGTGTACTTCTACCCGGCCGCGTTCACCCCGGGCTGCAACATCCAGGCGCACACGTTCGCCGAGAATTACGACAAGTTCACCGCCGCCGGCGCTTCGGTGGTCGGCGTGTCCCTGGACAACATCAAGACGCTGCACGAGTTCTCGGCGGATCCGGAGTACTGCGCGGGCAAGCTGCCCGTCGCCTCGGACGCCGACGGCAAGATCGCGAAGAGCTTCGATCTCAAGGTGGCGGATGCCCGCCCGGGTGCGAAGAACGGCAAGGGTCACGATCTCGACCATGGCTTCGCCGAGCGCACCACGTTCGTCGTGACGCCGGACGGCAAGATCGCGGCGACCATCGGCGGCCCCGGCGTCAAGCCGGCGGACAACGTCATGAAGGCGCTCGAGACCGTCCAGCAGCTCTCCGGCAAGAAGCCCACCGCCTGAGAGACGGAAATCCGATGAAGCCCGCCGGTCAGCCCCGGCGGGCTACACGGGCGTCGCATTTTCCTGTTTCATAGCTCCCGCCCACACCAGGCCCACCGCCGTCCGGATGGCGGCGTTCCACTTTCCTTTCGGGGGTTTCGATGCCAGCCAGGCGCCTTGCCGCCGCGATGCCCGCGGCGCTGCTGATCGTCGCGGGCGGTCTCACGTCCACTTCTCTTGCCCAGGCGCAGTCGGATGCGTCAGCGGGCGCTTCCGCCACTTCTGGCGCCACCGCGCCCGGCGGCACCGTGAATGGAGAAGAGGTTTTCAAGCGGGCCTGCGCCGCGTGCCACACGGCCACGCCGCCACCGGCTCCGGCGCTCGGTCCATTGGGTCCGCCCCCGGGTGGCCTCGCGGCGCGTGCGCTTCCGCCCGAGCGGCTCAAGATGTTCAGCCCCGAGGCGATCTACAACGCGCTCACCAGCGGCAAGATGCAGACGCAGGCCGCCGCTCTGAGCGATCCCGAACGCCGCGCCGCAGCTGAGTTCGCGAGCGGCCAGACGTTCTCGGGCGCGAAGCAGGCGCTCGCGCAGAGCTTCTGCAAGAACCCCCAGCCGAACGAGCCGTTCACGGCGAATCCGTCCTGGGTGAACTGGGGCAACGGGCTGGAGAACACGCGCTTCGCGTCGAAGGAGCAGGGGAAGCTCACCGCCGCGGATCTGCCGCGCCTCAAGCTGAAGTGGGCGTTCGGTTTTGCGAACGTCGCGTCGGCGCGGGCGCAGCCGATCGTTGCGGGCGGTCGCCTGTTCGTGGGCAACGAGAATCGCGACGTGTACTCGCTCGATCCGAAGACGGGCTGCACGTACTGGACGTTCCAGGCGATCGGCGGTGTGCGCTCGTCGCTTTCCATCGGCCCGTACAAGAGTGCGGACGGGAAGACGGGCACGGCTGTGTTCTTCGGCGATCAGCGCGCGAACGCGTATGCCGTCGATGCCGTGACCGGCAAGCAGATCTGGACCACGCGGGTGGACACGCATCCCGCCGCGGGTATCACCGGCGCCCCGGTGGTTCACGAAGGTCGCCTGTACGTGCCGGTGCAGGGCATCGGCGAAGAGGGCCAGGGAGCCACTAATAACTATCAGTGCTGCACCTTCCGCGGCAGCGTCACCACGCTGGATGCGAACACCGGCAAGGTGATCTGGAAAACGTACACGATCGGTGAGAACAAGCCGCGCGGGAAGACGGCGGCGGGCATTCAGACGTTCGGCCCCGCGGGCGGAGCGGTCTGGTCGGCGCCCACCATCGATGTGAAGCGCAAGCTGCTCTACGTCGCCACCGGCAACGGCTACGCGGATCCGCCGCAGCCGATGACGAACGCGATCATCGCGATGGATCTCGACACCGGCGCGGTGAAGTGGTCGTATCAGGCGACGCCGGACGACGTGTGGGCCATGGGTTGCAAGGAGAAGAACCCGGACAACCCGGCGTGCCCCGCCGTCATGGGCCCGGATTACGACTTCTCGGCGCCGCCGGCGCTCGTTCACACGAAAGGCGGCAAGGACCTCCTCATCGTGCCGCAGAAGTCCGGCGTCGCGTGGGCGCTGGATCCGGATGCGAACGGCAAGGTCGTGTGGACCTACCGGTTCGGCAAGGGCAGCGGCCTCGGTGGTCAGTGGGGCGCGGCGAGCGACGCTGAAGTGGCGTATTTCGGTGTCGCGGATTTCCTCACGCCCACGCCTGGTGGCATGCACGCGGTGAGCGTTGCGGACGGCAAGCCACTATGGAAGATGCCTCCGCAGAAGAAGCTGTGCGAAGGCCAGCCGGTGTGTAGCGCCGGCCAGGGTGGCGCGCTCACGGCGATTCCCGGAGCTGTGCTGAACAGCGGGCTGGATGGCGGGCTCCGCGCGTACTCGGCGAAGGACGGGTCGATCCTCTGGCTGTTCGACACCAATCGCGAGTTCAAGACGGTGAACGGCGTGCTGGCTCGTGGCGGCAGCATGGACGGGCCGGGTCCGGTCGTCGTCGGCGGGATGGTGTACGTGAACTCGGGTTACGGCGGACTGATCGGGAACCCCGGGAACGTGCTGCTCGCGTTCGGGCTCGACTGATCGCTCTGGGTTGAGCACGGCGCACTCGGGCCCACTTCGGGGACACGTGCCACCTGCCGCTCCGCCTGCATCGAGGGCACGGGCAGCAGCCGCACGAAGCGGAAGCCCGCTTCATCGCTCGCCGTGTCTTTTGCCGGCGGCGGCTGCCCACGCCGCCGGCGCTCACGTGTAGCATCGCGGCCTTCGCGCACGGCGGAGGCTTTCATGGCAAAGAAAACGATCCACGACGCCGTCCGGGAAATCTGTCTCTCGTTTCCGGAAGCGGTCGAGCTTTCAGCGCACGGGTTGCCGGATTTCCGAGTGGGAAAGAAGACGTTCGCGACGTACGTCGTGAATCATCACGGCGATGGGCGCGTCGCGCTCTGGCTGAACTCGCCGCCCGGCGCGCAGGAAATTCACGTCAGGGGAGAGCCGCGGTATTTCTTCGTGCCGCCGTACGTCGGGCCGCGTGGATGGCTCGGGGTGAATCTCGACAAGGGGCTGTCGTGGAAGCGCATCGCGGTGCTGGTGCGCGAGGCTTACGAGAAGGTGGCGCCGCCGAAGCTGCGAGCTGCCATCGGCAAGACCATCGAGATCTCGCCGCCCCAGGCGAAGATGAAACCCGAAGAGATCGATCCCATGCTCGCGCCGCGCGGGCAGCGGCTGCTCAAGGCGATGCGCAAAGCCTGCCTCGCGTTTCCCGATGCATCCGAGGGCGAGCAGTTTGGGCGGCCGGCCTGGCGCGCTGGGAAGCGGGCGTTTGCTCTCGCTTTCTTTTCGCGCGGTCGACTCAAGGCGGGCTTCTGGGTCGGAGTGGAGCAGCAGGGGCTGCTCACTTCTGACGAGCGGTACACGATTCCTGCGTACATCGGCCACCAGGGCTGGATCGAGCTGGACGTGCACGACAGCCTCGACTTCGACGAGTTGCAGCAGCTCGCCGCCGCCAGCTACCGACATTTCGCAAACAAGCGGATGCTCTCCGCGCTCGATTCACCGGGCGCGCCGCGTCCGCGCAGCAAGAGGAAGACATGAGTATCAAGCGATTCGAAACCGGTCCCCGCATGAGCCAGGCCGTGGCTCACAACGGCACGCTGTACATCGCGGGGCAGGTGGCCAAGGGTGCGACGGTGAAGGAGCAGACGACGGCGATCCTCAAGCAGATCGACGCGCTGATGGCCGCGGCGGGCACGGACAAGACGAAGATCCTCTCCGCCAACATCTGGCTCGCGAGCATGTCCACCTTTGCGGAGATGAACTCGGCGTGGGATGCGTGGGTGTCGCCCGGCAATACGCCGGCGCGCGCGACGGTGGAAGCGAAGCTGGCCGCGCCGGAGTATCTCGTGGAGATCGCGGCGATCTGCGCGCTCTGAGCCGCGCGTTCGTTGGGGCTTGCCGCCGCCGGATGACCGGACGGATGAGAGCCCGCACGACGAGTTCTGAGCAACGAGCTCCGGCGAGCTCCGGCGAGCTCCGGTGACGAGCTCCGGTGACGAGCTCCGGTGACGAGCTCCGGTGACGAGCTCCCTAAAGCAGTGAGCCCGCTTTCGCGGGCTCACTTGCTTTCGACATCGTTCCCCGTTCGCTTACTTGCGCGGGCGGCGTCGACCGAAGCCGAGGGCGGCGAGGCCCGCGCCGAGGAGCACGAGTGTGCCCGGCTCCGGCACGCTCACAGGATCGTTGCCGGACGGCGGATCGGGCTCGTACGGCGGATAGAGCGGTTCGTTGTCGACGTACGGCGGCGGCTCGTGAGGCAGTGGCTCGTGAGGCAGCGGCTCCTGAGGTGGCTGA
>Ga0182742_1002000_pt1 | contig 23970 bp, 21 predicted proteins | sample eDN5th37CBELigMG_FD_128880 | JGI IMG/M metagenome (GOLD analysis project Ga0182742, IMG submission 128880) | Enriched Miracle-Growth compost microbial communities from Emeryville, California, USA - eDNA 5th pass 37_C BE-Lig MG (version 2)... ...
ATCGCGGGCCTCGAAGGCGGCGCGGACGATTATGTGACGAAGCCGTTCTCGCCCCGCGAGCTCGTCGCGCGCATCAATGCGGTGCTGCGCCGCGCGGCGCCCCACAACGGGGACGAGCGCATCGAATTCGAGGGGCTCGCGCTGGATCAGGCGAGCCACCGGGTGCTGGTGGGCGAAAAGACCGTGCCGCTCGGCCCCACCGAGTACCGGATGCTCGAATTCTTCATGACGCACCCGGAGCGCGTGTACAAGCGCGACCAGCTGCTCGATCGCGTGTGGGGCGGCAACGTCTACGTCGAAGAACGCACGATCGACGTGCACATCCGCAGGCTCCGCAAGGCCCTCGAAGAGTTCGGCTACGACCGGTTCATCCAGACGGTGCGCGGCTCGGGGTATCGCTTTTCCGCCCGCCCGGAGTGACCATCCCCGCCCATGCAGGGTGAGCAACGAGTCTGGTGGTTTGCGACGGCCCGGCTGTTGACGACGGTCCTCGTCGGCGTGTTCGTCGGCTGGATCTTCGGCAACGTGTATCTGGGGCTTGCCGGCGCGCTCGCGGCCCATCTCGTCTGGCAGTTCGTCAACCTCTTTCGCCTCGACTGGTGGCTGCGCCATCGCAGCTTCGCGGATCCCCCGGAGTTCGGCGGCGTGTGGGGCGAAGTGGTGAGCCAGGTGGTCAGGCTCCATCGCCGCAAGCGGTATCACAAGCAGCGCTTCGTGAAGCTTGTGCGGGAAATCCAGCGCACGACGGCGGGGCTGCCGGACGGCGTGGTCATCCTGAACAATCAGCGCGAGATCACCTGGTTCAACCGCACGGCCGCGAAGCTCCTCGGCCTGCGAGGGTCGGACGATCACGGTCTGCGCATCGACAATCTCGTGCGTCAGCCGCAGTTCGCGCGGTATTTCGAGCAGGGCGACTACACAAACTCCATCGTGCTTCAGCCGGACATGGGCGTGGACACGTACCTCTCCCTGCAGCTCGTACCCTACGGCGAGGGGCAGCACCTGCTGCTCGTTCGGGATGTGTCCCGGCAGATGCGGCTCGAGAACATGCGCAAGGACTTCGTGGCGAACGCCTCGCACGAGCTGCGCTCGCCGCTGTCGGTCATCAGCGGATATCTCGAGACGCTCGCGCACGATCCTGCGCTGGACAAGGATCTGGCGGCGCCAGTCGCGGAGATGCGGCGGCAGGCGGGTCGCATGACGTCCATCATCCAGGACCTGCTGGCGCTTTCGAAGCTCGAAGAGTCGGACGAGACGGGCGGCCGGGATTTCATCGATGTCGCCGCGCTGCTGGCGGTGCTGAGGAAGGACGTGCTCGCGCGGCCGAATCATCCGCGGGACGTGCGCGTGAAGGTCGAGTCGAACGCGATGCTCCGCGGCGACGAGCCGGAGATTCACTCGGCGTTTTCCAACCTCGTGGACAACGCAGCGAAGTACACCCCTCAGGAAGGGTCAATCGAAATGCGGTGGTGGGTGGATGACGAAGGCGGACATTTCTCCGTCAAGGACACGGGGATCGGGATTCCTGCCGAGCATATTCCGCGGCTCACCGAGCGGTTCTATCGCGTGGATGAAGGGCGCTCGCGTGCGACGGGCGGGTCGGGGCTTGGCCTCGCGATCGTCAAACATGTGTTGCAGCGGCATGGGGCGACGCTGGGGATCGATAGCACGTTCGGGGCGGGGAGCACCTTCACTTGTCACTTTCCCGCGCAGCGCGTTTCGGACGCGGACGTCGAATCGCGGGCCGCAGGATGATGAAGAAGCCGCGCGTTCACGGGGCTCCCTGCACTCGACCGTTCGGCTATGATCGGATGAAACGGGTGCCGCAGCTCCTCCTTCCACTTCCGGGCACCGGAGTATCGATCTGATGGAAACCGCGGACCTGGGCCACCACATCTCCCGCCGCTTCAACGAAGACCTCGAGCGGGTGCGCAGCAAGGTGCTGGCGATGGGCGGGTTCGTGGAGCAGCAGCTGCAGAAGGCGATCACCGCCCTCGTCGAAGGCGACAGCTCGCTCGGCGAAGCGGTGGCGATGGACGACTACAAGGTCAACGACATGGAAGTGTCCATCGACGAGGAATGCAGCCGCATCCTCGCCACCCGCGCGCCGGCCGCGAGCGACCTGCGACTCATCGTCGCCATCATCAAGACCATCACGGACCTGGAGCGCATCGGGGACGAAGGCGAGAAGGTGGGGTACATCGCGTCCCGCCTCGCCTCGATGGAGCGCCCGGCGGACAAGTACCGGGAGATCAAGCATCTCGGCCGGCTGGTGTCCGAGATGGTGCACGACGCGCTGGATGCCTTCGCGCGCATGGACGTCGAGGCGGCCCTCAAGGTTGCCCGGCAGGACCGGCTCGTCGACGAGGAATACGAGGCGATCCAGCGTCAGTGCATCACCTTCATGATGGAGGACCCGCGCGCCATCCGCCGCGCGCTGGACATCCTCTGGGTCGTGCGGGCGCTGGAGCGCATCGGCGATCACGCCAAGAACATCACGGAGTACGTGATCTACATGGTCCATGGAAAGGACGTCCGCCACACGTCGCTGGACGACGTGGAGCGGCAGCTCAAGGAAGGGCGTGGCGATGAGAAGCTACCGAGGTCGTTATCCAAGCCCGCGTCGGGCTGACGGTGTCTACCGGAGCCGCGGACCGGATTCGCGCTACCGGCTCGTTTCAATTGGGGGGTGGGGTGACGTAGGATCGTCTCCCATCATGCCAAGCCGTCGTATCGCCAACCTGATCGGATTTCTCGCGTGCGTGGGCCTCATGGCCTATGCGCTCTACGCACAGCACGTGATGGGGCTGGAGCCTTGCCCGCTCTGCATCTTCCAGCGGATCGGGGTCATGGCGCTGGGCGCCGTGTTCCTGGTGGCTGCCTTGCATAACCCCAAAGCGTGGGGCCGGTTCGTGTATGCGGTGCTGATTGCCGTGGCCACCCTGGCGCTGCTCGGGGTCGCCGGGCGACACATGTACATTCAGACGCTTCCGCCGGGGGCAGTGCCTTCCTGCGGGGCGCCGCTGGACGTGCTGGTCCAGTTCACCCCGATCCTGGAGCTCGTGAAGAAAGTGCTCCTGGGCGGGGGCGAGTGCCAGGAGATCAACTGGACGTTCCTGGGGTTGTCGATGCCGGCGTGGGTGTTTATCTGCGGCGTCGTGCTGGGAGCGTGGGGGGTGTACGCCAACGTACGGCGGCCTCCTGCGGGGCGGCTGGAGTTCGCTACGCGCCGGAGCTGAAGAGGAATTCGGAAGCCCTCAGTCGCCTGGCGGCTCGGAGCCGGAAAACGCATTCCGAGCCGCCCGGCGATTGAGGGCTTCTTCTATTTCGCGAGCAAATTACGCAGCGTGTTGAAGTACATGCGGTGGAGCGCATCGATCTCCGACACCCGCACGCATTCATTCACCTTGTGAATGCTCGCGTTCACCACCCCGAGCTCCACCACCTGCGTCCCCGTCGGCGCGATGAAGCGCCCGTCGGAGGTGCCACCGCCGGTCGAATACTTCGGCGGGGAACCTGTGACCTCCGCAACAGCGGCGCTCACAGCCTCTGAGAACGCCCCCGGCGGCGTGTAGAAAGGCTCGCCCGAGAGGTACCACTCGATGGTGAACTTCACCCCGTGCTTGCGCAGGATGCCTTCGACCGTCTCCTTCAGCCCCTCCAGCGTCTGCACCGGTGAGTAGCGGAGGTTGAAGCGAGCCTTCAGCTCCCCCGGGATCACGTTCGGCGCGCCCGTGCCCGCGTTGAAGTTCGAGATCTGGAAGGTCGTCGGCTGGAAGAACTCCGTGCCCTTGTCCCACTCCCGGGAGACGAGCTCCGCCAGCGCCGGCGCGAACGTGTGCACCGGATTGACCGCAAGCTGCGGGTAGGCCACGTGGCCCTGCACGCCGTGCACGGTGAGCCGCCCGCTGAAGGAGCCGCGCCGCCCGACCTTGATGGTGTCCCCGATGGTCTTCTCGCTGGATGGCTCGCCGACGACGCACCAGTCGATGCGCTCGTTACGCGCCGTGAGCGTTTCCATCACGCGCTTCGTCCCGTCCACGGACGGGCCTTCTTCGTCGCTGGTGATGAGGAACGCGATGGAGCCCTTGTGACCCGGGTGCTCGCGAGTGAAGTCCTCCGTAGCGGTGACCATCGCCGCGAGGCCGCTTTTCATGTCCGCAGCCCCGCGCCCGTACAGAACGCCGTCCCTCACGGCAGGCACGAAGGGGTCGGACTTCCACTCTTCCAGTGGCCCGGTCGGCACGACGTCCGTGTGACCGGCGAAGCAGATCACCGGCCCTTCGGTGCCGCGCCGTGCCCAGAGGTTGTCGACGATCCCGTAGCGGAGCCGCTCGATGCGGAACCCCACCGCTTCGAGTCGCCTTGCCATGACGTCCTGGCACCCTTCGTCGGCGGGGGTGACGGAGCGGCGGGACATGAGGTCCTGAGTGAGCTCGAGGGTGGCGGACATTTCGCGGCGAAGCGCCCCGGGTGGTGAAAAAAGTTGCGCGTTTATACGGTGCGGGGTGGGCTGCCGCAAGTGGCGCCGGCGCGGCCGGTGTCACACGCCTGTCATCCAACTGCCGCCGTCGAATCAACAGCCTGGTACAACCTGTCGCTTCCGCAACGTGATTGTAACAATCCGCTCCTAGAGTGCGCCGGACTCAACCAGAGGTGCTCTCGTGACCAGGACGCTCCTGATCTCTCTCGCCGCGGCCGGACTTGCGGTCGCCGGCGCCGCCCAAGCGCAGTCTTCGCGTGACTACATCAGCGTCGTCGGGTCCTCGACGGTGTATCCGTTCACGACCTCGGTTGCCGAGCAATTCGGTCGCGCCCGCTCGTTCAAGACGCCGAAAGTCGAGAGCACCGGAACCGGGGGCGGCCTCAAGCTGTTCTGCAACGGCGTCGGCGTCCAGCATCCGGATGTCGCGAATGCCTCCCGCCGCATCAAGCAGAGCGAAATCGACCAGTGCGCCCGGAACGGTGTGAAGGAAATCGTCGAAGTGAAGGTCGGGTACGACGGCATCGTGCTCGCGCACTCGAAGAAGTCGCCGAACATGAAGCTCTCGCGCAAGGACGTGTACCTCGCGCTCGCCCGGCAGGTGCCGGATCCGGCCAATCCGCAGGCGCTAATCGCAAATCCGTACAAGACGTGGAAGGACGTCAATCCGTCCCTGCCCGCCGCGAAGATCGAGGTGCTGGGCCCGCCTCCGAGCTCCGGCACGCGCGACGCATTCCTGGAGCTCTTCATGGAACCCGGCTGCAGCACGTTCGGCTGGATCAAGGCGCTGAAGGACGTCGACGAGAACCGGTTCAAGAAGGTGTGCCACACCGTGCGTGAAGACGGCGGTTACGTCGAAGCGGGCGAGAACGACAACCTCATCGTGCAGAAGCTCGAGGGCAACCCGGCAGCGCTCGGCATCTTCGGCTACAGCTATCTCGAAGAGAACACGGACAAGCTCGTCGGCTCGCTGGTGGAGGGAGTTTCGCCGGTGTTCGAGACCATCGCCGACGGGAAGTATCCCGCCTCGCGCCCGCTCTTCATCTACGTGAAGAAGGCCCACATCGGCGTGATTCCCGGTATCAAGGAATTCGTGGCGGAGTACGTGAGCGACAAGGCGCTCGGCCAGGAAGGCTACCTTGCCGACAAGGGCCTCATTCCGCCGAGCGATGCGGAGCGCGCGAAAATCCGCGCGGATGCGCTGGCATTCAAGAATGTGAAGCTGGGAACGTGAAGAACACGCTCGTCGCGGCCGGGATCTGGGCAGCCCTCCTGAGCACCGCCTTTGCTCCGGCTGCCCAGGCCCAGGGCAGCAACGAGCTGCAGGTACTGAAGGCGCAGCTTGAAGAGCTGCAGAAGAGGGTCGCCGAGCTGGAGGCGCAGCAGAAGGCTCAGGCGGAAACCTCCGAGAAGACCGTAGACCAGACGGCGCAGCTGCGCTCGCAGGTGGGCGACTGGGTCGGCCGTTTCCAGTGGAAGGGCGACCTGCGCTACCGCAACGAGACGATCGATCAGGAGTTCGTCGACTCGGATCGCAATCGCGATCGCATCCGCGCCCGGTTCGGATTCCTCGCGCGAGCGAACGACACCGTGCGCGTCGAGATGCAGGTGGCGACAGACGAAGCGCTCACGAGCGGCGGTAACGGCGATGCGCGTTCGTCGAACGTGACGCTGTCGGACGCGAATTCGCGCAAGCGCCTCGATCTCGATACCGCCTACGTCGAGTGGCAGCCGAACGCCATGAACCGGCTCACTCTCGGCAAGATGCGGTACCCGTGGCAACGCCCCACCGGCGCGCTGTACTGGGACAACGACGTCAACCCGGAAGGCGTCGCGTACAACTGGCAGCAGGGCTCGAACGGCGTTTTCGCGGGCCTCTGGTACACGAGGCTTGCCGAACGCAGCACGCGCGCGGACTCCAACATGGTTGGCGCGCAGATCGGCTGGCGCGGGGACGTCGCGAGCGGAACGCGGCTGACTCTGGCCGCGCTGTACAACGATCACACGGCCGTCAAAGGTTACAACGCCGTGCAGGATGCCGCGCTTCCTGCGAACGCATTCGGTAACAGCACATCGACTTCAACTGAGATCTGCCGCCCGGGCATCACCACCTGTATCGCATCGGACTTCGATATCGCTGAGGCATTCGCCGAAATCGCCTTCACGGTCGGCGGTCGTCCGCTGTCGTTCATGGTGGATTACGCGCAGAACATCGGCGAGGACGTCGTGGGGGCGGGAGCCGGCCTCGATACGGCGTACGGTGCCGGCGTGCAGTACGGACGCGTGTCCACCCTGCATAGCTGGGAGCTCGGGATCCTGTATCAGAAAGTGGAGAACAACGCGCTGTACGGACAATGGGTCGACTCCGACTTCGGTGGCGGCCTGACGGGTACGGATGGCTTCGTGCTCAAGGCAGGGTACGGCTTCGGCCGCAACTTCCGCCTCAACGCGACGTACTTCCTGAACCACCAGAACATCGACATTCCGACGACGATTCCGGGAGTCGGCCCCGTGACGGATCGCGGGTACCGGCGTCTCCAGCTCGATCTGAACGCGAGCTTCTGACCGGCGGGGAATGAATGACACCAGCAGCGCTTCTTGTCGTACTCGTCGGTCTGTCCCTGCTCGCTTATACGCTCGGCAAATCCCGCGCTCTCGCAGCGGTCGGCGGTAGCCGGGGGATCCGGAATCTTCATTCGCTTCCGAGCTACTACGGGGCGCTCACGGCGCTCTGGTGTGCGCTTCCGGCGCTCGTGGTTTTCGGCATTTGGCTCGCGTTTCAGGACGCCATCATCACGCGGCTCGTCACGTCGCACATGCCGGCGGACGTGCAGGCTCTGTCGCCGCAGGAGCTGAGCCTCGTCATCAACGACGTACACAACGTCGTGCAGGGGAACGTGTCGTTCGAGAACGCGCGGCCTGAGGTTCGTGCTGCGGCGGAGGAATACATCGAGCTGCGCAGAATCAGCCGGCTCGCGCTGACCGGGCTCGTCATTGCTATCGGGATCGTGGGCCTCGTCGTCGTGAGGTCCCGCATCTCGCCGCAGTTCCGCGCGCGGAACGCGGTGGAGAAAGCGGTGGAGTGGGGGCTCATCGGCTGCTCGCTGATCGCGGTGCTCACGACGGTGGGGATCATCGCGTCGGTCGCTTTCGAGGCCGCACGGTTCTTCGGGCAGGTGCCCTGGTATGAGTTCCTGTTCGGGCTCAACTGGAGCCCGCAGACGGCCATCCGCGCGGACCAGGTAGGGTCTTCCGGATCGTTCGGCGCCGTGCCGCTGTTCTGGGGCACGGCGCTGATTTCCGGCATCGCGATGATCGTCGCTGTGCCGATCGGACTTTTCTCCGCGATCTATCTCGCCGAGTACGCGCATCGGAAGTTTCGCGCGTGGACGAAACCGTTTCTCGAAGTGCTCGCCGGCATTCCGACGGTGGTGTACGGGTTCTTCGCGGCGCTGACCATTGGGCCGGCGCTGCGGGGGTGGGGCGAGGCGTTCGGCCTCGAAGTGGCGACGGAGAGCGCGCTCGCCGCCGGGCTCGTCATGGGCATCATGATCGTGCCGTTCGTGTCCTCGCTGGCGGACGACATGATCACCGCGGTTCCGCAGTCCCTTCGTGACGGCGCGTACGCGCTCGGCGCCACGAAGTCGGAAACCATCAGGCAGGTGGTGATTCGCGCGGCCTTGCCAGGCATCGTCGGCGGCGTGCTGCTCGCGGTGTCGCGTGCCATCGGCGAGACGATGATCGTCGTGATGGCCGCGGGTCTCGCCGCGAATCTCACGGCGAATCCGTTCGAGGCCGTCACCACCGTCACGGTGCAGATCGTGACGCTGCTCGTCGGCGACCAGGAGTTCGACAGTCCCAAGACGCTGGCCGCCTTTGCGCTGGGCCTCGTGCTCTTCCTCGTGACACTTGGCCTCAACATCCTGGCTCTGCACATCGTGAAGAAGTACCGCGAACAGTATGAGTGAGCCGATGAACGCTTCCGGATCGAACGTGCCCGGCGACGCGGGCTCGCGCCCCAGCGTGTCCCGCCGCACGCCGAAGGAAACGCAGGAGCAGGTCGCGCGCAGCCTGAAGCGGCGTTACTGGGCGGAGCGGCGTTTCCGCATGTACGGCCTGGCTGCCGTGCTCATCGGCATCGTTTTCGTGCTCTTCCTGTTCGCCACGATCATCGCGAAGGGCGCGTCGACGTTCCGGCAGTCCTACGTCAAGCTCGACGTGTTCTACGATCCGGCGATCATCGATCCGGCGGGCACGCGCAAGCCCGAGGACATCGCGAACGCGGACTACCAGGCGATCATCCGCGCCGCGCTCAGGGAGCGCTTCCCGAACGTGGAAGGCCGTCGGGACACGCGCGAGCTCACCCGCCTCGTCAGCAGCGGCGCCTCGTTCGACCTCCGCAGCCGTGTGAAGAACAACGAGGACCTCATCGGCCAGCGCGAAACCCAGTGGGTTCTCGCCAGCGACGATGTGGATATGCTGATGAAGGGCCGCATCTCCCGCGAAACGGCGGACGACGGCGGTCCACTGTCGGCGCAGCAGATCGGCTGGATCGATTCGCTCGCTGAAGCTGACGCTCTTGAGCTGCGTTTCAATCGCACGTTCTTCACGCACGGCGATTCGCGTGAGCCGGAGCAGGCGGGTGTCGGTGGCGCCGTGATGGGGTCGTTGTTCACGCTGGCACTGACACTGCTGCTCTCGTTCCCCATCGGCGTGTCGGCGGCAATCTACCTCGAAGAATTCGCGCGGAAGAACCGCTGGACCGACCTGATCGAGGTGAACATCAACAACCTCGCAGCCGTCCCGTCCATCGTCTTCGGTCTGCTCGGCCTTGCTGTTTTCATCGGATTTTTCGGCCTGCCGCGTTCGGCGCCTCTCGTGGGCGCTCTTGTGCTGACGCTGCTGACGTTGCCGACCATCATCATCGCCTCAAGGGCCGCGCTGAAAGGCGTGCCGCCTTCGATTCGCGAGGCGGCGCTTGGGATGGGCGCCTCGAAGATCCAGATGGTCACGCATCACGTGCTGCCGCTCGCGATGCCCGGTATGCTCACCGGCACCATCATCGGCATGGCACGCGCGCTGGGTGAAACGGCACCCCTGCTGATGATCGGCATGGTCGCCTTCATCGTGGACGTGCCGAGAGGATTCACGGACCCGGCAACGGTCCTGCCCGTGCAGGTTTTCCTCTGGGCGGACAGCCCGGAGCGCGCGTTCGTCGAGCGCACGTCCGGCGCCATCATCGTGCTGCTGGCGTTCCTCGTCGTAATGAATGCCACGGCCGTCGTGCTGCGTAACAGGTTTGAAAGACGCTGGTAGCAATCTGGACGTTGCGCCACCGCGTCACTCACGAAAAGCGAGTCGATCAATGAGCTCCACCACGGTCGAACAGAAGCGGGACACTGCGACGTCGCCCGATGCCGGTCTGAACTTGAAGCCGAGCGGCCGGCGCGCGACCGCCGGGAGCGATGCCGAGTCGCTGACCCTCAAGGGCGACATGCAGACCGTCGGCACGGTGACGGTGGAAAACCCGCTGTTCCAATGCAAGGACGTGAACGTCTATTACGGCGAGAAGCACGCGATCAAGCGCGTGAGCATCGACATCGGCCGCGGCGAAGTGCTCGCGATGATCGGCCCCTCCGGCTGCGGCAAGTCCACCTTCCTGCGCTGCCTGAACCGCATGAACGACACGATCCCGGGCGCGCGCGTGACGGGCTCCATCGTGCTCGACGGGCAGGATATCCACGACAAGCGCCAGGACGTCGTGCAGCTGCGCGCGCGCGTCGGCATGGTGTTCCAGAAGCCGAATCCGTTTCCGAAGTCGATCTACGAGAACGTCGCCTACGGGCCGCGCATCCACGGGCTCGCGGCGGATCGCATCGAGCTCGACGAGATCGTGCACACGAGCCTTCGGCGTGCGGGCCTCTGGGAAGAGGTGAAGGACCGCCTCAACCAACCCGGCACGAGCCTTTCGGGCGGCCAGCAGCAGCGCCTCTGTATCGCGCGCACCATCGCGGTGAATCCCGAGGTGATCCTCATGGACGAGCCGTGCTCGGCGCTCGATCCCATCGCGACGGCGAAGATCGAGGATCTCATCGACGAATTGCGCGCGACGTATGCCATCGTCATCGTCACGCACTCGATGCAGCAGGCCGCACGCGTGTCCCAGCGCACGGCGTACTTTCACCTCGGCGATCTCATCGAGGTGGGCGAGACGGACCGCATCTTCACGAACCCGCGCCACAAGCTCACCGAAGACTACATCACGGGGCGATTCGGCTGATGATCGAAGGGCACACGAGCCGCGCGTTCGACGGTGCTCTTGCCGCGCTTCATATGCGCGTGATCGAGATGGGCGGCCTGGTGGTGGATCAGGTGCGCGAAGCGGCCGTCGCTTACACCGAGTGGGATTCGAAATGCGCCGAGCGCGTCGTGGAGCGCGAGCGCACGGTGAATGCCTACGACCGCAGCATCGATGCGGAACAGCTCACGCTCATTGCCCGCCGCCAGCCGATGGCGAACGATCTTCGCGCCGTCATCGCGATGTCGAAGGCGGTGGGCGAGCTGGAGCGGGTCGGCGACGAATCGAAGAAGATCGCGCGCACGGTGATCGGCCGAGGCAGCCGGCCGGGGTCCGCGACGACGCGCGATGCCCGCCATCTCGGGCGGCTCGCGGTGAGCCTTCTGCGGCTTGCACTCGATGCGTTGGATCGAATCGATCCCGCGCTCGCGACAGAAGTGATCGCTCGGGACAAGGAGCTGGATGCGGAGTACGCCGCGGGCATGCGTCGGCTGCTGACGCGGGCGATGGAAGATCCCCGGCACTTCGACGTCACGCTCGAAGCGGCGTTCGTGCTGAAGTCTCTGGAGCGCATCGGGGACCACGCGCGGAATCTCGCGCGCCACGTTCAATCGATCGGGCGTGACGCTTCTACCTTCCCGGCAGCGGGTCTCTCAACGTCCTCCGTGACGCCGCAGGAATCTCACTCCTGACGCAGTCGGCGTCAGAACACCCAGAACCCGACCCAGTACGACAACGCCGCGATGAGCGCGGCAGCCGGAATCGTGATCACCCACGCCATCACGATGTTGCCGGCGACGCCCCAGCGAACCGCGGAGGCGCGCTGCGCCGATCCGACGCCGATGATCGCGCCCGTGATCGTGTGCGTTGTCGAGACGGGAATGCCGAACCCGGATGCGATGAAGAGCGTCGCGGCTCCGCCGGTCTCCGCGGCGAACCCGCCGACGGGTTTGAGCTTCGTGATCTTCTGCCCCATCGTTTTCACGATGCGCCAGCCGCCGAACAGCGTGCCGAGAGCGATCGCCACGTAGCAGCTCACGATCACCCAGAAGGGGAGGTGCTCCGTGGTCGTCATTCCCGCGGCGATGAGAAGCATCCAGATGATGCCCATGGTCTTCTGCGCGTCATTCGCGCCGTGACCGAGGCTGTATAGGGCCGATGAGACGAGCTGACCTCGCCTGAACAACTTGTCCACCCTGTGCGGTGGCGATCTCAGGAATATCCACGAAACGGCGACCATCAGCAGCGCGCCGAGCAGCATGCCGAGAAGCGGCGAGATGACGATGAACGCCACGGTCTTGAGGATTCCCGGAGCGAGGAGCGGCGTGCTGCCCGCCTTGGCCATGGCCGACCCGATCAACCCGCCGATGAGCGCGTGCGACGAGCTGGAGGGGATTCCGTAGTACCAGGTGATGAGATTCCAGGATATCGCGCCTATCAGCGCCCCGAAGATCACGTGCGCGTCGACGAACTCCGGCGCGATGATGCCTTTGCCGACGGTCGCGGCGACCTTCAGGTGGAAGATGCCGATCGCGAGCAAATTGAAGCACGCCGCCCAGATGACCGCCTGATACGGCCGCAACACGCCGGTGGAGACGACCGTGGCGATGGAGTTCGCCGCGTCGTGGAAGCCGTTGAGGAAGTCGAAAAGGAGCGCGAGCGCGACGAGCAGCACCAGCACATGCAGCGCGAAAGAACCGTCCATCACGCGTGTTCGAGCACGACGCCTTCGATGATGTTCGCGACGTCCTCGCACTGGTCCGTCGCCGCCTCGAGGAGCTGATACACCGTTTCGAGCTTGATGAGCTGTTTCACGTCGCTTTCCTCGCGGAAGAGCTTGGAAATCGCCGTTCGCATCACCGTATCCGCCTGCGACTCCAGCGAGTCGATGTCGTTGCAGAGCTTCAGGATCCGCGCCGAATCCTTGAGCGTCGCGAGCTGGTGCACGGCTTCCTGCATGCGGGAGCAGCACTGGGTCAGGAGCTCCGCGAGCTGCACGGCTTCCTGCGTGAGCCGCTGGATGTCGTAGAGCTGCAGGGCTTCGGTGACGTCCTGGATGAGATCCAGCACGTCGTCCATGCGCGAGATGAGCCGATGGATGTCGTCACGATCCAGCGGCGTGACGAACGTCTGGTGCAGGAGCGAGACGGTCTCGCGCGTGACGCGATCCGCGCTGTGCTCCAATTCCAGGATGCGGGCGACGCGAGCTGCGCGGCTGCCGTTATCGTCGAAGTTCTTGAGCAGCTCGACTAGCGCGACGCTGCCTTGGACGACGAGCGACGCGTGCTGATCGAAGAGGGTGAAGAAGCGCCCTTCGCGAGGCATCAAGCGGGAGAAGAGCTGCACGATCTCTACTCCGCGGCTCGCAGCAGGTCGTTGATGGACGTCTTCTTGCGCGTTTGCTCATCCACCTGTTTCACGATGATGGCGCAGTAGAGTCCATATTTGCCGTCTTCGGACGGCAGCGTGCCGGGCACCACGACCGAGCCCGCGGGCACGCGTCCGCGATACACCCTGCCTGTGGCGCGGTCGTAAATGCGCGTGCCCTGGCCGATGTACACGCCCATCGAAAGCACGGCGCCCTGTTCCACGATGACACCCTCCACGACTTCAGAGCGGGCGCCGATGAAACAGTCGTCCTCGATGATGGTGGGCGCCGCCTGCAGCGGCTCCAGCACTCCGCCGATTCCGACGCCGCCGGAGAGGTGGACGTTCTTGCCGATCTGCGCGCAGGAGCCGACGGTGACCCACGTGTCCACCATCGTGCCGCTGTCCACGTACGCGCCGATGTTCACGAAGCTCGGCATGAGCACCGTATTCGGCGCGACGTAGGAACCCTTGCGAACGATGGCGTGCGGCACGACGCGAGCGCCGCCTTCTTTGAGATCCTGCTCGGTGGCCTGCGCGTATTTGAGAGGCACCTTGTCGTAGAACCGCGTGTATCCCGCATCCGCCACTTCGTTGTCGTGCGTGCGGAAGTACAGCAGCACGGCTTTCTTCAGCCACTCGTTGACGATCCACTTGCCGTCCTTCTTTTCCGAGACACGGGCCTTGCCCGAGTCCAGGAGCCCGACGGCATCTTCGATCGCGCGCAACAGGGCGCTGTCGGCGGTGGAAGGGGTGATTTCTGCGCGGCGGTCGAACGCCGCCTCGATGCTGGCCTGGAGGGTGCTGGTATTCATGTGGGGCGCAATGGTGCCGATGCGCGCGCCCTTCGTCCAGCTTGGAAACCTTCAATCTCCGCTGGGGCGGTTCGAGCCGCCCGGCGATCGAGTGCCTCCCTGGGTCTATCCGTGGGTTTATTTGCGGGCGCTATTTGCGGCCCGCGACGAACTCCCGGATGCGTTCCGCGGCCACCACACACTGCTCGACCGCTGCGGTGAGCGAAATCCGAACACGCCTGTGGCCCGGGTTTTCCCCATTGAACTCCCGCGCGAGATAGCTTCCAGGCAGCAGCGTCAGGTTCTGCTCCGCGAAGAGATCGCGCGTGAACCGCTCGTCGTCCTCGCCCACATCGGGCCAGAGATAGAACGCGCCATCCGGCCGTGCCACTTCGAGCACCGGCGCCAGAATGGGCAGCACGCGCGCGAATTTCTCCTGATAAAGCTTGCGGTTCTGCGCCGCGTGGCCGTCCTCGTCCCACGCGGCAACGCTTGCGAGCTGTGTCGGAACTGGCATGGCACTGCCGTGGTACGTGCGGTAGAGCAGGAAGCGGGACAGGATCGCCGGGTCCCCCGCTACGAACCCCGAGCGCAGGCCCGGTACGCTGGAGCGCTTCGAAAGGCTGTGAAAAACGACGCAGCGCTGGAAGCGATCTCGCCCCGTCGACTGGCACGCCTGCAGGAAGCTGGGCGGCGGCGCGTTCTCGTCGAGGTAGATCTCCGCGTAGCACTCATCCGCGGCGATGATGAAATTGTGCTTCTCCGCGAGCTCGAGCGCGTGCTCGAGATAGGAAAGACGGGCCGTGGCACCGGCCGGATTCCCCGGGTTGCACAGGAACAGCACCTCGCAGCGATTCCAGATTTCCGCGGGAACGGCGTCGAGATCGGGGATGTATCCGTTGCGGCCGCTCGTGTTCAGGAAGTAAGGCTCAGCGCCTGCGAGCAGCGCGGCCCCTTCGTAGATCTGATAGAACGGATTGGGCATCGCGACGAGCGGCTTCGTCTTCGTTCCCACGACGGACTGTACGAACGCGAACAGCGCTTCGCGCGTGCCGTTCACCGGCAGCACCATCGTTTCGGGATTCACCTTGCCCGCGCCGAGCTGGAAGCGGCGTTCGAGCCAGCGTGCTGCCGAAGCGCGCAGCTCGATGAGGCCGATCGTGGCCGGATAGCTACCCAGTCGATGCAGGTTCTGCCGAAGCGTTTCCAGCACGAATGCCGGAGGCTCGTGTTGCGGCTCCCCGATCGACATCGCGATGTGCGGAAGGTCTTTCGGCGGCTCGACGCCGGCCTTGAGCCGCGCGAGCTTCTCAAAGGGATACGTGTGCAGCAGGTCGAGGCGCGGGTTCATCGTCGTCAGGTGAGTACGATCAGGCGGCCTGGCGGCGATCGAGCGCCTGCGTGAGGCGGCTCCTGAGGCGCTGCGCGGCTTCTTCGTCGAGCGGGCGGTTCTCGTAATCGGTGACGTAGAACACGTCCTCCGCGCGTTCGCCCACGGTCATGATCTTCGCGGCGCGCAGCTCGATGTGCTCCTCCATCAGCACCTTGCCGATGTCGCAGAGAAGCCCGGGCCGGTCGCCAGCGATGAGCTCGATGACGGAACGGTTGTTCCGCTCGTCCACGCTGACTGCGATCTGCGTGGGCGTGTTGAACATGCGAGCTTGCCGGGGCGCGCGACGTGACACGGCGGGCGGAGCATCGTCCGGGCGCTGCACGGAGCGCCACAGGGCGCGCTCGATTTCGCGCTGGCGGTCTTCGTCCGTGATCGGCGCGCCGTCGTCTTCGAGCACGTGATACAGGTCCAGGCTGAAGCCGTCGTCCGTCGGCGTGATGCGCGCATCGACGATGGTGAGCCCGAGCTGGTCCAGCACCGCCGTGGCGCGCGCGAAGCCGTGTTTGCGCGGCCGACCGAACACGAGCACGCCCGTGGTGCCACGAACGCTCTGCGGCTCGATGGCGACGAGCGGCTCTTCGGAGCCTTCCTCCCGCTCGGCAAGCAACCGCGTGTGCCACGCGATTTCCTCGGGCGAGTGGCGCAGGAAGTAGTGCGCGGAGAAGCGCTTCCATGCGCGGTCGATGTCGGCGGGCTCCAGGTCCTGCTGCGCGAGGAGCTTTCGCGCGCTTTCCTGCGTTTCCCGCACGAGTTCGTCCTGGTCGATCGGGCTTTCCAGTCCGCGCCGGAGCGCGCGCTTCACGCGCTGGTAGAACTCGTGGAAGAGCGAGGCCTTCCAGGAATTCCACAGCTTGGGATTCGTGCCGCGAACGTCCGCGCACGTGAGCATGTACAGGTAGTCGAGGTGCGTTTCATCGCCCACGCGCTTCGCGAAAGCATTGATGACTTCGGGATCCCCGATGTCCTGCTTCTGCGCGGTGATCGAAAGCTCGAGGTGATTGCGCACGAGCCATGCGACGAGCCTCGCGTCATAGCGCGAGAGGCCCTGTTCGAGGCAGAACGCTTCCGCATCCACGGAGCCGAGCTCGGAGTGATCTCCGCCACGTCCCTTCGCAACGTCATGGAAGAGGGCGGCGAGATAGACGATTTCCGGCTTCGGCAGCGACTGCATGATGCGCGAAAGCTCAGGAAGCTCGTGGTCGTATCGCGGGATGGCGAGCCGGCGCAGGTTGCTCACGACGAAGAGCGTATGGGCATCCACGGTGTACGCGTGGAAGAGGTCGTACTGCATGCGGCCGACGATGCGGCCGAACATCGGGATGTACCGGCCGAGAACACCGTACGTGTTCATTCGGCGCAGCTCGTGCGTCACGCCGACGGGCGCGCGAAGAATGTCCAGGAAGAGGCGATGGTGACGCGGGTTCTGCCGGAACTCCTCGTCGATGAGCCAGAGATTGCGAGCCACCGCGCGCATGGTCGAGGCACGCACGCCCTTGATGTCCGGGTGCTGCTGCAGGAGCTGGAACATCTCCAGCAGCGCCGAGGGCGTGCGGGCGAAGACATCGTCGCTCACTGCTTCGAGCGAGCCGCTGCGCACCTGGAAGCGTGCGTTGAGCGGCCGCGGCGGCTCGTTTTCCGTAAGGATGGCCTCGCGGAAGAGCTGCAGGAGCAGCTCGTTGAGCAGCATCACGTCCATGACGGTGCGGTAATACCGCTGCATCAGCTGCTCGACGGCGAGCGTGTAGGACGCGTCCTCGTATCCGAAAGACTGCGCGAGCTTGATCTGATGATCGAACAGCAGGCGGTCTTCGCGCCGGTTCGTGAGCACGTGCAGGCCGAATCGAACCTTCCAGAGGAAGCTCTGTGCCTGCTTCAGCCTGCGCAGCTCCGCGAGGCTGAGGAATCCGTGAGTGGCGAGATCGTCCAGCGTGTCCGCGTCGAAGTGGCGCTTCGCGACCCAGGCGATCGTCTGGATGTCCCGCAATCCGCCCGGGCCGGTCTTCACGTTCGGCTCGAGGTTGTACGCGGTGTCGTTCGCCTTGAGATGACGCTCGGCCTGCTCGCGGACCTTCGCTTCGAAGAATTCCTTCACCGGCCAGATGCGATCGGGCGAGAGTGCCGCACGCATCTGCGCGACGAGCTCGGCATTCCCGGTGATCAGGCGGGCTTCGAGAAGCGTGGTCATCACGCCGACGTCCGCCGCGCTTTCCTGCGCGCACTCCTGGATCGTGCGAACGCTGTGTCCTACTTCGAGGCCGATGTCCCAGAGAAACGCCACGAACTGCTCGATGCGAGCGCCCGCCGCGGCGTCCAGCGCCTCGGGCACGAGCAACAGCAGGTCGATGTCAGAGGCGGGGTGCAGCTCGCCGCGGCCGTAGCCGCCGACTGCAACGAGTGCCCATCCGGGCTGCTGATCGCCAAACTGCACGCGACACACTTCGCGCAGCACCGCGTCCACCAGGAGCGGACGCGCGTGCACGAGCGCATCGACGGAATCGTCCGCGAGGAAGCGATTCTTGAGATCGTCGTGACCCTGCTTAAGAAGCTCGCGAAACGCAGCGGGCGAACCCTGCGCTTCCGCAAGGAGCTGCGGCAGGCGAGTGAGAAAGGGCCACGGAGCCGCCCCAGGAGCGGACGGCGGATATTCTTCCAACAGGTACGGTTCTCCGACCACCGCTTCAGTGCCGCCCGCGCGCGCCGAGCGTGAGCACTTCGAAGCCGTTCTCCGTGACGAGCACCGTGTGTTCCCACTGCGCTGAAAGTGAATGATCCTTCGTGATGACGGTCCAGCCGTCCGAGAGCAGGCGTACGTGACGCTTGCCGGCGTTCACCATCGGCTCGATCGTGAACGTCATGCCGGGCTTCAGCTCCAGGCCCGTTCCGGGCTCGCCGTAGTGAAGCACCTGCGGATCCTCGTGATACACGCGGCCGATGCCGTGCCCGCAGTACTCGCGCACGACAGAGAAGTTCTGCGCCTCGACGTACTTCTGGATCGCGTGGCCGATGTCCCCGAGATGCGCGCCCGGCTTCACCATCTCGATGCCGCGCCACATGGCTTCGTGGCAGACCTCGTTCAGGCGCTGCGCGTGCGGCGCAACCTTGCCGACCGTGTACATGCGGCTCGTGTCGCCATGGAAGCCGTCCTTGATGACCGTGACGTCGATGTTGAGGACGTCGCCGTTCTTCAGGCGCTTGTCGTTCGGAATTCCGTGGCAGACCACGTGATTCACGGAAGAACAGATGGTCTTGGGAAACCCGCGGTAGCCGACGTTCGCGGGGATCGCCTTCTGCACGTTCACAATGTGGTCGTGGCAGATGCGGTCCAGCTCTTCAGTGGTGACTCCGGGGACGACATGAGGGCCGATCATGTCGAGCACCTCGGCGGCGAGGCGCCCGGCAATACGCATCTTTTCCTGATCTTCCGGCGACTTGATGGTGACGTGCATTCGAGATTCGCGGCCCATTCCCGAGGCGGGAACGAGGGGACGCGTAACGTGTTGTTCCGATGGGATCTTCATGGTATAAAGCGCGGCCTTTTTTGGCAAACAACCCCACACGCGCAACCACTAACCTGGCGGCTGGGTGTCCGGATTCGCAAGCTTTTGCCCGTCTTCAGGCTCTTTCAAGAGCCGCTGACCAGCGAGGTCCATGCAGATCCGGATGTCCGTCAGGGGTGCGCGGAGGCCCAACCCGTAGAGGAGATTGACCATGCCCGGCGTGTCCATGAGACAGATGCTGGAAGCGGGCGTCCATTTCGGACATCAGACCCGCTTCTGGAACCCCAAGATGGCCCCTTACATCTTCGGGGAGCGTAACCGAATCCACATCATCAACCTTGAGAAGACGCAGCCCATGTATGCGGAGGCTGCGAACTTCATCAAGAGCGTCGTCGCCGAAGGCGGCAAGGTGCTGTTCGTCGGCACCAAGCGCTCGGCCCGCGAGGCCGTGCAGGCCGAAGCCACGCGCTGCGGCATGCCCTACGTCAACCAGCGTTGGCTTGGCGGCATGCTCACCAACTTCAAGACCATCCGCCAGTCCATCAAGCGCCTGAGCGAGATCACCGAGATGGCCGCGAGCGGCCAGCTCGAAAAGCGCGGCAAGAAGGAAGCGACCATGCTCCGCCGCGAGCAGGAGAAGCTTGAGAAGAGCCTCGGCGGCATCAAGGACATGGAGTCCCTGCCGGACGTCATCTTCATCGTCGACGTCGGGCACGAGGCCATCGCGATCCACGAAGCCAAGAAGCTCGGCATTCCGGTGGTCGCGGTCGTCGACACGAACTGCTCGCCGGATGGCGTCGAGTACGTCATTCCCGGCAACGATGACGCCATGCGCGCCATCCAGCTGTATACCGCCGGCATCGCCGATGCCGTGCTCGAAGGCAAGGAGTCCGTCCCGGCCGTCGCCGTCGGCGAAGACGAGTTCGTCGAGCTGGACGAGCAGGGCAATCCGCGCAAGAAGGCCGCCCGCGGCAAGCCCCGGCCGGCCGCTGTGCGCAACAAGCGTCCCCCGCAGCGTCGCCGTCCGGCGGCCGCGGCAGGCGAGGCGGCTGCTCCGGAAGCCGCGTTCGACGATGCGGACGATGCCGACGATGCAATCGAAGCCGTTGCCGCGACCGTTGCGGTTCCGGCGGCCCCTCCGGGTGGCGTGCAGCGCCGTCCGGGCGGTGGAGACGGTGCCCGTCGTCGTCGCGACGGTCGCTGATTTCTTTACGGCAGAAAGAGCCTCCCGCGCACGCGGCCCGGCTCTTTCTCGGACACTGGCTTCGTTGCCGGCCGCAAGAGGCTCGACTCTTGCGGCCCGCGCAACGGCACCGCGCAGCGCGCGTGAGCGGCTGACGCGTCAGGAGACTAAGCAATGACAATTACTGCCGACGCAGTGAAGCAGCTCCGCGAGCGCACCGGCGCGGGGATGATGGAGTGCAAGAAAGCGCTCGTTGAAACGAATGGCGATCTGGATGCCGCCGCGGACCTCATGCGCAAGCAGGGGCTCGCGAAGGCGGACAAGAAAGCCTCCCGTGTCGCCGCCGAGGGCGTCATCGTCGTCGAGAAGGCGGCGGACGGGCTGTCGGCCGCCATGGTCGAAGTGAACTGCGAAACGGACTTCGTTTCGCGCGAAGCGGACTTCAAGACGTTCGCGCTTGCGTGCGCGCAGGTCGCGGCCGCGAAGAAGCCGGCGAACGTCGAGGCGCTGCTCGCCGAGAAGCTGCCGAGCGGCGAGTCGGTGGACGAGCGCCGTCGTGCACTCGTGGCGAAGATCGGTGAGAACATCAACGTCCGTCGCGTGACGCTGCTTTCCGCGCCCACGCACCTCGGTGCATACGTTCACGGCACCCGCATCGGCGCGCTGGTCGCGGTCGAAGGCGGCACGCCGGAGCTTGCGTACGACGTGGCGATGCACGTCGCTGCGAGCAACCCGCAGTACGTTTCGGTGGACGCCGTTCCGGCCGCCGCGGTGGAGAAGGAGCGCGCGCTGCTCGTCGAGCAGGCGCAGATCGAGAACTCCAAGGCGGAGAAGCCGAAGCCGGCCGAGATCGTCGCGAAGATGGTGGAAGGCCGCCTGCGCAAGTCGCTCAGCGAGATCACGCTCGCCGGCCAGCCTTTCGTGAAGGATCCGGACGTCACCGTCGAGAAGCTGCTCGCGGGCGCGAAGGCGAAGGTCGTCGCGTTCGAGCGCTACGAAGTCGGCGCCGGCATCGAGAAGAAACAGGAAGACTTCCGGGCCGAAGTGATGAAACAGGTCCAGGGCAGTGGCGGCGGCGCCGTCAAGCACTGACCCGCAGACTGCCGAAAGAACCCCGCCCCGGCGGGGTTTTTTCTAGATGGGGTGACCGACGGCTTTCGTAGTAGCGCCGGAAGACATATGAACGCAAGCAACCTTCCCTACAAACGCGTCCTCGTGAAGCTCTCGGGCGAAGCCCTGATGGGCGACGGCGACTACGGCATCGATCCCGCGGTCATCAAGCGCATCGCGCTGGAGCTTCAGGAGCTCAGCACGATGGGCGTGAAGGTGGCCGTGGTCATCGGCGGCGGGAACATCTTTCGCGGCGCCGGCCTTGCCCGGGCGGGCATGGACCGGGTCACCGGCGACCACATGGGCATGCTCGCCACGGTCATGAATTCGCTCGCCATGCAGGACGCGCTCGAAGCCCTCGGCCTGCACGCGCGGGTGATGTCCGCCATCCGGATCAACCAGGTCTGCGAGGACTACATCCGCCGCCGTGCCATCCGCCACCTGGAGAAAGACCGGGTCGTGATCTTTGCCGCGGGTACCGGCAACCCCTTCTTCACCACGGACACGGCCGCTTCGCTGCGCGCCATCGAGATCAATGCCGACCTTCTGCTCAAGGCAACGAAGGTGAACGGCGTGTACTCGGACGACCCCGTGAAGAACCCGAACGCGACGCGCTACTCTCGCCTCACGTTCGACAAAGTGCTCACGGACCGGCTCAATGTGATGGACGCGACCGCGGTGGTGATGTGCCGGGACAACCGGCTGCCCCTTCGCGTGTTCAATCTCAACAACCCCGGCGACCTGCCGCGTGTGGTGCGCGGCGAGGACGTCGGCACCCTGGTCACGTACGAGTAACGACTGGGAGTTCCGACCATGCTCGAAGACATCAAGAAAGACGCAATCACGCGCATGACCAAGTGCGTGCAGAATTTCCAGGCGGACACGCGGAAGCTGCGCACCGGCCGTGCACACCCGAGCCTCGTGGAGCACCTGAAGGTGGACTACTACGGCTCCGAAACCCCGCTCAACCAGGTGGCCAACATCGCTGTCGAGGACGGCCGCACGCTCGTGATTTCTCCGTGGGAGAAGACCGTCGTGCAGGCCATCGAGAAGGCCATCTTCAAGTCGGATCTCGGGCTCACGCCGATGACGGCGGGCACGGTCATCCGCATTCCGATGCCGCCGCTCACCGAGGAGCGCCGCCGGGACATCACGAAGGTCGTGAAGCAGGACGCGGAGAACGCGCGCGTGGCGATCCGCAACGTGCGGCGCGACGTGATGAACGACGTGAAGGAAGCGCTGAAGGAAAAGCTCATCACGCAGGATGAGGAGAAGCGCGCCGAGGTCGAGATCCAGAAGCTCACCGACAAGCACATCGCCGATGTCGAAGCGCTTCTGGCGGCCAAGGAAAAAGAGATCATGCAGGTCTAGCGCGCGCAGCGCTGGACCTCGGTGCATGACGCAGGGCATGGGCGTTCCCCGCCACATCGCGATCATCATGGACGGCAACGGCCGGTGGGCCGAGGCCCGCGGGAACACGCGCGTCGCCGGCCACAAGCAGGGCATCGGCGCGGTGCGCATGTCCATCGAGGAGTCCGCGAAGCGGGGCGTCGAAGCGCTCACGTTGTTCGCGTTCTCCAGCGAGAACTGGAAACGGCCCCAGGAAGAGGTCACGAGCCTCATGGGGCTTTTCATGGACGCGCTGGATCGTGAGGTCGCGGACCTGCACAAGAACAAGGTGCGCCTGCGGTTCATCGGCGATCGCCGCAGCCTTTCCGTGAAACTGCAGGCGCGCATCGCAGCCGCCGAGGAGCTCACCGCGCAGAACGAAGGGCTCAAGCTGCAAGTCGCGGTGAGCTACGGCGGGCGCTGGGACATCGTCGAAGCGGCGAAGGATCTCGCGCGCCGCTGCTCGAGCGGCTCGCTGCGAGTCGAGGACATCTCGGAAGCCACCTTCGGAGCCGGGCTTGCCCTCGCGGGCCTGCCGGATCCCGATCTCCTCATCCGCACGGGTGGCGAGACGCGCATCAGCAATTTCCTGCTCTGGAACCTTGCCTACACGGAGCTTTATTTCACCGACAGGCTCTGGCCGGAGTTCGACATCACGGCGTTCGACGCCGCACTCGAGTACTTCGCCAGCCGTGAGCGCCGCTTCGGACTCACGGGCGATCAGCAACGCCTCGCGCGGCCAGCCGCGTCCGGCCGGGGCTGATCCGAAAGCTCCGGCATGGCGGAAGGCATCAAGAAACGCGTCCTGACGGCTGCCGTACTCGTGGCCATTCTGCTGGCCGTGCTGCTGTGGCTGCCGGCCAGGGCTACGGTAGGGGCCCTGACGCTGGTGGTGCTCGCTGGGGCTTGGGAGTGGTCTGGATTTCTCCGATTGACGCAGCCTTGGCAGCGAGCGCTGTATGTCGCGCTCGTGGCGGCATCGCTTCCCGTCATCTGGTTCTTCACGCGGGAGGAGGATGGGCTCAAGCTCGTCCTCCAGATCGCCGTGGTCTGGTGGATCGTCGCGCTGGGCTGGGTCATGTTCGCTCCGCGTCTGGTGTCGTCCTGGGCCGCCGCCATTGCCGGCTTGCTGGCGCTGGTGCCGGCGTGGCTCGCGCTGTCGCGTCTGAGGCTGGATTTCGAAGACGGTGCGGCTTGGGTGCTCTTCGCGCTCGTGCTCGTGCAGGTTGCCGACATCGGCGCGTTCTTTGTCGGCCGGCGCTTCGGACGCCGCCGCCTGGCGCCGAACGTTTCGCCGGGCAAGACGTGGGAAGGCGTCATCGGAGGGCTTCTTGCCAGCGCGCTCGTCGCCCTGATCGGCGGCGCCTACTTCGGCGCGCCGCTGGCGATGTTCCTGCCGCTGTGTCTCGCGGCGGTCGCGTTTTCCATCGTCGGGGATCTCACCGAGAGCCTGTTG
>Ga0182742_1002001_pt1 | contig 23957 bp, 29 predicted proteins | sample eDN5th37CBELigMG_FD_128880 | JGI IMG/M metagenome (GOLD analysis project Ga0182742, IMG submission 128880) | Enriched Miracle-Growth compost microbial communities from Emeryville, California, USA - eDNA 5th pass 37_C BE-Lig MG (version 2)... ...
AACCGCGTATAGACTACTTCAATGTGTTTGTGAATTTCCTTTATGAAATGTTTGAAACAGTTAGGAAAAGAAAAGGTAGTTTTCATGTGGAAATAAGCGGACGGACCAGAAGTGTTTCATATTAAAATAACAAATTTATCAAAAACCCTAGGAAGTATGATAAAAATTAATCAAGTGTTTCAAACATCTCAAAAGAGGGAGGCAGGATGCAGAAGAGGGGGACGTAGGAAAAAGGGATCGGGACGCAGAGAAGGGGTTGGGACTTAGGAAAGAGGGATGGGATGTAGGAACGAAGCGGGACGCAGGAAAGAGGCCGAGACGTAGAAAGAGGTCCGGACTCAGGTTAGGGGGACGGTTGCAGGAATAAAAGAAGCCCGCCACGGGGTGACGGGCGTTCTTTGCATTTATTCGATGCCTTCAAGCCAAGCGTTGACTTTATCTTCGTTGGCGTTAACCCAATCGGCCGCAGCATCGGCCGGATCGGCGCCTTCCAGGATCGCGAGCATGACGGAGTTAATGTCATCCTCAGTCCAATGGAATTGGTCGAGAAGCTTATAAGCGTCAGGGTGGTCTTCTTTCAGCCCGTTGCGTACGATGGTATTGATATTTTCCGCCTCGCCGTAGACGCCTTGCGGATCTTCAAGATATTTCAGCTCCATCTTGCTGAATTTCCAGTGCGGAGACCAGCCGGTTACGACAATCGGCTCTTGATTATCGTAAGCCGTTTGGAGCTCTGCGGCCATCGCTGCGGAAGAGCTGGAGAGAAGCTCCCAATCGCTAAGCCCGTACGCTTCAATCGCTTTTTCCGTAGCCATCATAATGCCCGCGCCCGGCTCGATGCCGGTGATGGTGTGCTCCAGCGCACCGCCGATATCGGCATTTTTCAAATCTTCAATCGAATGGATGTCCATGTAGGTTGGGACGACGAGACCGATCTTGGTGCCTTCCAGGTTCGTGCCGAGATCCTCGAATTTCCCTTGGTTTTCTTCATAATAGCTTGCGTGCGTCCCAGGGAGCCATGCGGCAACCATGGCGTCGGCGCTGCCGTCTGCGATGCCTGCCCACATCGGCCCCGCGTCGACTTGAAGCATTTCTACGTCATATCCGAGCTTGTTCTCCAATACATACTCTACAACATGGGTACTTGCAATTTCCGTATCCCATGCAACGTAAGCAAGCGTCAGTTCTTTCTTCTCAGCGCTGCTTCCCCCTGTCGAACAGCCTACAGCGGCGAGTGAAACGGCAAAGAAAAGTGCGGACATTTTCAACAATTTGTTTTTAAGCATTCGATCCTCTCCCTTTACGGTTAATCAGTGATTGCGTGAAGCGGTCCAAGACGATCGCCAAGATGACAATAGCGAGACCCGCTTCAAAGCCGACCCCTGTTTTGACTTGGGTAATGGCTTGGTACACCTGCGCTCCGACACCTTTGGCGCCGATCATGGACGCGATCACGACCATGGATAAGCTCAACATAATGGTCTGGTTGATGCCGGCCATAATGGTCGGCACGGCGAGCGGCAGCTGCAGTTTGGTGAGCTTCTGCCATTTCGTCGAACCGAAAGCATCCGATGCCTCCACAAGATCCGAAGGCACTTGGCGAATGCCGAGATTCGTCAAGCGAATAGTCGGCGGAATGGCGAAGATGACGGATGCGATAACACCTGGAACAACCCCGAGCCTGAAGAAGGTAACCGCCGGGATCAGGTACACGAAGGCCGGCATCGTTTGCATGAAATCAAGCACAGGCGTTACGATGCTGCGCACAACGTTGTTCTGGGCCGCCCAAATTCCGACCGGTATCCCAATCACGATGGAAATCAGGGCCGATGTCAGCACCAGTGCGAGTGTCTGCATCGTTGCATCCCACAGCTCCAGATTCCATATCAAGAGAAATCCCAAGAGGGTGAACAAGGCCAATCTCCATTTTCCAAGCAGATAACCGAGCGCTGTTAAAATCAGAATTAAAACCGGGGCGGGCGAGATGTCGAGTATGAATTCGAAGGAGTTCACAATGGAGCCGATGACGAGAACGATAACATCGAATAATGGCCCGAAGTGGTCGTTTAACCAATCTTCCATCGTGTCAACCCAGTTGCTTATCGGTATTTTCGGGATTACATCCATCGTTTCCTCAACCCTCCCCTATATTCTGATTTCCAGCGAGCGCCGCCAATACGGCTCCGCGGATAATGATTCCCTTAAGCTTGTCGTCGTCATCGATGACGGCTACAGGGACGGCTGTTTCGCTTACGGTCTGGAACAGATCGTTGAGCAATGTATCCGGCTTTGCCCGGGGTACATCTGTAATCGTAATGTCTTTCAAGCTTTTGCCTTCCTTAATCGCTGTTGAAGCGCCTTCCGCAGTCACGGCTCCAAGCAAGCGGCGCTCGTTATCGACGACATACAGGTTTGACACTCCGGTTTCCTTCATCAGCTGCAGCGCCACGCGTGGACCGCGGTCGAACGGAATCGTCTCCGGGCGAAGCATCACATGTGACGCTGTAAGTACCTTTGAGAGATCTACGTCCTCCACGAATCGTTCAACATAATTGTCTGCCGGGTTCGTCAAAATTTCCTCCGGCGTGCCAAGCTGAACGATGGCGCCGTCCTTCATCAGGGCAATGCGGTCGCCGATGCGGAGCGCTTCATCCAGGTCGTGGGTAATGAAGACGATCGTTTTCTTCATCTTCTCTTGCAGCTGGAGCAACTCGTCCTGCATATCCTTGCGGATCAGCGGATCGAGTGCGCTGAACGCTTCGTCCATCAATAACACGTCCGGGTCATTCGCCAAACCGCGGGCAAGGCCGACGCGCTGCTGCATGCCGCCGCTCAGTTGATCGGGCTTCTGGTTTTCCAGACCTTTCAAACCGACTAACTCCAGCGCCCGCATGGCAGCTTCTTTACGCTGCTTCTTTGGCACTCCTTGAACTTCTAATCCGTATTCGACATTGGCTAATACCGTTCGGTGCGGAAATAAGGCGAATTTCTGGAACACCATGCTGATTTGTTTCCGCCTGATCTCCCGCAGCTCCTCTGAGGAAGCTTTCACAATGTCTTTGCCATTGATCAACACTTGGCCGTCCGTCGGCTCAATCAACCGGTTCAGTAACCGGACAAGGGTCGATTTGCCGCTGCCGGACAGGCCCATAATCACGAAAATTTCACCGGGTTCAATCGAAAAACTGACCCGGTTTACGCCAACGGTTAGCTGTGTTTCTTTAAAGATGGCGTCCTTCGTTTTGCCTTCCTTCAATAAAGGAAACGCTCGTTTCGGATCATGGCCGAAAATTTTGGTCAATTCTTTTACTTCAATGATTGCCATGTGTTGGCAGCTCCCCCTTTCATAGAAATGGGTGTTCCGTTCTTTTTGGCATGGGTTAAGTGTATCGGTTTTCAAGAAAGTGGGTCAAAACGGAAATTCGGGCGTCTAGTTTGTTCAGTAAAAACTTTACGTACAATACATACAGTATCCTCTTGTATTCGGACTTTTCCTGTCAGGCCGGGCGCTTTACATGTTTTGAACAGTCTCCTACAATAATCGTAATGGCTGAAAAAGGTACAAGTTGATGTTGTGCATGCAGACCGCAGAAGGAGGTGGCAGCATGGAATTGTCCGAGGTGGTAACCGAGGAACAAGCGCAAAGAATACAAAAGCTCCGGCAGCGGGTGATCGAAACGATCGGGAGCAATATGGACTTGTATGGTGTAACGATGTCGGTTGGACATATGTATGGATACATGTATTTTCAGAATGAGCCTGTAACCCTGGATGAAATGCGGGGCGCTATGGGGATGAGCAAAACGAGCATGAGCACCGGAATGCGCACGTTGATGGATTTAAAGATGGTCCATAAAGTATGGGGCAAAGGTTCGAGGAAGGATTTATATGTCGTCGAGCCAGACTGGTACCAGACGTTCACGGATTATTTTTCGATCCGATGGCGGAAGTCGGTGGAAATGAATATTCATGCCGTTAAGAAATCTTTGTCTGAGCTGAAGGCTTTAAAGCTAGAGGCTGTGGAATCCGGCGATTCAAAACTGGTTGAATTGCTGGAGCAGGACGAGCGGAAGATGGAGGAAGCGATAAAGTACTACAAATGGTTAACCCGTTTGATCGACACGTTCGAATCGGGGGAAATCTTTGAATATGTACCGAAAGAGGAAGGATAAAGAAAGCCCGTGCACTTCACTGATGTGCACGGGCTTTCTTTGAATTATTGCAGCGACCGTTCCATGCGGACGAAAGCAATGAACCGCTTGGCTTCCTCGGGTGTCAGCTCTCGGCCGTCAATTTTCAAGGTGAAGCGTTCTAATATCGTTTCATCGGAAAGCTCCAGGCTTTCTGTGAATCGCTGTACCGATTCATTCACTGAAGGTTTCGGGTCGTCTGTACGGCCCATGAGATAGTCTAATGAAACTTGGAAATAATCCGCAATTTTTGTAAGGGTTTCATAATCGGGCTCCCTTCGAGAAGTTTCATAGTGGGAGAGAGAGGCCCTCGTAATGCCCAAATTTTTCGCGAGTTCTTCTTGTGTGAGATTGTTGTTTTCGCGAAGCTCGGAGATACGAGGCCCGCATGAAGTCATCGTTGAACCCCTCCTATCTGCAGCGCAAATAAAAAGCAAAGTCACAAGGTGGTATATTGTTCATTTTATTATAGTGGATTTAAAACAATAAGCAAAATTAATTTCTTAGAACAACAAGTTTCGACAGATTATGCACTAGTTCTATGTTACTAATTATATAACCGCGTAAATACGATTGTGGAGGTAGTTAGTCGGGTATGGGAAAAACGGATGTAGACGTCTATGATGTCTTAGCCTTGATTGGTGTAGCGAAGGAAGAATGGGAGCTATATAATAAGAATCAACGGTCTGCTCCGAGTGATTATCCGCCTAAGATGAGCGTTGACAGCAGTGTCGCCCCCAACCTGAAAGCCAAAGGAAACGGTTAATGTGACCTGACAATGTATGGCGTACGTCACCAAGTCCATGATGCGTGAGAGAGGGTGATTGCGCTGTTGTATATGATTACACTGTTTTTTGCTGCCGTGAGCGTTTATTTTCTACTCATTTTCCCTACCCAATGGGTGAAGATCGAACGGATTCAGCACAGAATCGGAATCGGCAGAAGAATTGTCCAAATTAGCGACTTGCACGTGGAGAGGCTCCGGGTATCGCCGGAACGTCTCCGTATTCTTGTTGGGAAGCAACAACCGGACTTGATCTTTCTGACCGGTGACTATACGCAGAAGCTACGGTATGTTCCGTTGGTAGATACATATTTACGTGAGCTTGTGAAGATTGGCGTGCCGATCTACGCGGTGCTAGGCAACCATGATTATCGCTTGGGGGACGATGTCGATACGCTGCTGGACGTATTTCATAGGCTGAATATTCCGGTGCTGCGCAACGAATCCATCAAGCTGAGCGGCTTTACACTAGTTGGGATTGACGATTTCGTATCGCATAAGATGCGGGTAAAGCAGGCGTTCGAGGGCGTCGGAGAGGATGACAAGATCGTCGTTATCACTCATGATCCGAATGTCACGCTGCGCATCTTTAGGCGCTACGATTATTTGATGTGCGGTCATTTCCACGGCAAACAGATCCGGCTGCCCTTTCTCTATTATTTTAAGCAGAAAGGCCCTCTGGCGAAGAAAGGAATCTTTGAGGGTCTGCACCGCAACCGTTGGGGTGTATTTTATATTTCGAAGGGAATTAGCCAAGCGCAGTTGAATATTCGATTTATGGTCCGAAGCGAGTTCACCGTCCACGAGTTGTAGCTATGACAAGAAGGGGAAGATCTAATGAATGAATTCATCGGCATCATCGGAGCGGTGCTTGGTCTCGTTAATTTGGTTTTTTTGGCTTTCATTTGGGCCCGGCTATCCCATGCGGGAAAGAACAAACAGCTGTCTCGGGAGCTTGAAGCGATTGCGCGTGCGGTGGCGGAGGCGGAACGCGGCCTTCGCGACGAATTTGCCCGGAGCCGGCAGGAGCAGCAAAGCATCGGAGGACAGCAGCGGGAAGAGCTCGCGAATGCGTTGTCCCGACAGCAGCAAGCCGTATCGGCAAGGCTCTCGGAATTGACGCAGATGATCGAAAATAAGCTGGAAGCGGTGCGCGAAACCGTAGAAGGAAAGCTCGCGAGCATGCAAGCCGACAATAACGCGAAGCTGGAGCTAATGCGCGCGACCGTTGATGAAAAGCTTCATGCTACATTGGAACAGAGGCTCGGCGAATCGTTCAAGCTGGTGGGTGAACGGCTGGAGCTGGTACATAAGGGTCTTGGCGAAATGCAAACGCTGGCGTCCGGAGTCGGCGATCTGAAAAGGGTGCTCACGAATGTAAAGACACGCGGTACGATGGGCGAAATTCAATTGGACACACTCCTGGAACAGACGCTGGCGCCGGATCAATACGAACGCAACGCCGCCATCCGCAGATCGTCGGCAGAACGGGTCGATTTTGTGATTAAGCTTCCCGATAAAACAGAGGAAGGCCGGCATGTGCTGTTGCCGATCGACGCGAAGTTTCCTTTGGAGGATTACCAGCGGTTAACGGACGCGCAAGAAGCGGGGGACGCCTCGGCCGCAGCGGAAGCCATGAAATTATTGGAGACAAGGATCAAAGCCGAAGCGAAATCGATCCGTGATAAATATATCGACCCGCCGCAAACGACGGATTTCGCGGTGATGTTTTTACCTCTGGAGGGGCTTTACGCGGAGGTGCTGCGCCGCCCGGGTTTATGGGACATGCTCCAACGGGAATATCGGGTCATTCCGACCGGACCGACAACGCTCTCCGCTCTCTTGAACAGCCTCCAGGTCGGCTTCCGGACGCTCGCGATCCAGAAGCGGACAGGGGAAGTGTGGCGTGTATTAGGAGCGGTGAAGACCGAATTCGGCAAGTTTGGCGATCTGCTTGAGAAGACGCATAAGAAGCTGCAGGAAGCCACGAATACGCTGGATGGCGCGGCGGTGCGCACCCGGGCGATCGAGCGCAGGCTGCGCGGAGTTGAGGAGCTTCCTTCTGCGGAGGCGATCCGGGCGATCGATGAGGGGATCGAGGAGGAAGCGGCGTATAATCGCATTGTTTCTGGAGCACGATAAGGGCGCATCTCCAAACATTTCATCATGAAAGGGGCGCCTCAGTGTATGCCGAAATCGAATCATTACGATTATTCCGAGGTGACGGAGCAGCAACGCGAGGTCCAAGAAGCGCTCATGAATATGCCGGAATTCAGCAGCATGGAAGAGGGAATTGAGGAAACGAAGCAAATGGAAAGAGCGACCTTCGACATTCAACCGCCGGAGGATTGACCTGGGCGGCGGGTGCGCAGCATATGATACGAAATTTTGCTTTGTTAAAAGTGACAGGCGCTGGCATGGGATATACCGGAGGAGCAGCTTAAGGTGTATCCCATGCCTATTTTCTGGTTGACGGGACGATTTCGCGGCTGTTATAGTTTCATAATGAAATAGTTTGACTATGAAACAAATTGGACGGAAAGGAAAGGGAGCGAACGAGCAGGAATGAACCGTGAGCAGTTAAAATCCATCATTGAGCGGTATGAAGAAGCGTCATTCACGGTTTACCGCCGGATCAACGCGGCGATTCGCGAATCGCTGTCGGAGGACCTGACGTTGGACCAATGCTCGCTGCTTCGTTATTTGCAGAAGAGAGAAAGATGTACGGCGACGGAGCTGGCGGAAGTGTTCTGCGTAGGCAAGAGCTCTATTACCGCGATGACAACGCGGCTGTTCGACAAGTCGCTCATCCGCCGGCTGCCTGACGCGAAGGATCGCCGCGTAACTTATCTCGCTTTAACGGAAGAGGGCGTCCGCAGATCCAACGAAATGGATGAGCGGATTCAAGAGGTTCTAATGCAATATATTAATCAGTTCACTGATGAAGAAGCGAGAGTGTTTATTGAAACATATGAAAAGCTGGCGAGGGTGCTGCTTGGACCGCCAGGGGAAAAGGAGATGGAAACATGAGAACGGTTGTCAAGCTGAGGTGGCTTATTCTGGTGCTCTGGATCGCTGCAGCGGCAGGGCTGTTTCTTTCGGCGCCGAATATGGAGGAGCTGGTCAGGGAAAAAGGGCAAATTACAGTGCCGGACGGATATTCTTCTACCGTGGCGGCTGAGATGATGGATGAGCTGCAAGCGAGCTACGGAGACGGCGGTGGCCTGTCAACGGTGTTGGTGTTCCACAACGCTGACGGACTGAGTGCAGACAATTTGTCGGAAATCGAACAAGGCCTGAAGCAGTTGTCGGATGCCGGGAAGGAGATCGGCGTTACAAGCGTCACGACGCATTTTGAGATGCCGGAGCTGGAGGAGCAGATGGTGTCGGAGGACGGCACGACGCTTCTGACGCTCATCACGGTGGATCCGGGGGAGCGGACCCTTGCCGAAACGAAAGAGGCACTTTATGAAGCCGCAGAGCGTATTTCCGTTGAACACTATTATACCGGTGCGTGGCTGATAACGGAGGATGTCCTGCAAAGCTCGCAGGATGGGGTGAAGCGGACGGAAGTCATTACGGTTGTATTCATTCTGGTCATCTTATTGCTTGTATTCCGTTCCTTTGTAGCTCCGCTAATCCCGCTGTTGACGGTCGGGATCAGCTACATCGTCTCGCAATCGGTCGTGGCGTACTTGGTCGAATATACCGATTTTCCGCTATCCACGTTTACGCAGATATTCTTAGTGGCGGTCTTATTCGGCATAGGCACGGATTATTGTATCCTCTTGATTAGCCGGTTTAAGGAAGAGCTGGCTCATTCGGGCGACAAGATAGAAGCTGTAATTGCTACCTACAAGAGTGCGGGCAAGACCGTTATCTTTTCCGGTTTGGCCGTGTTGGTCGGGTTTTCGTCCATCGGGCTTTCGGCCTTCTCGTTATACCAATCCGCCGTTGCGGTAGCGGTCGGCGTTGCGGTCATGCTGATCGCCCTGCTTACTCTGGTGCCCTTCTTTATGGCGACGCTTGGGAAGGCGATCTTCTGGCCGGCGCGAGGTTCTCTGGAGCATAAGCAGAGCCGGGTATGGGGCGCGATCGGAAGCTTCTCCTTGAAGCGCCCGATCTGGACGCTGCTGATTTTAGCGGCTGTTATGGTGCCCGCTTTAAGTGTATATCAACAATCCACGTCCTTTAACTCATTGGATGAGATCGGAGACAGCTACGATTCGGTAAAGGCTTTTAACATGATCTCCGCCGGCTTCGGGCCTGGGGATTCGTTGCCGAGCTCCGTCGTGGTTAAGGTCGATCAAGCGCTGGATACCCAAGAAGGCCTGACCGTTGTAGAGCGGGTCAGCAGAGAGCTTGCGTCCGTTGACGGCGTGAAGCTGGTTCGCAGCGCAACGCGCCCGACCGGTGAAAGCTTGGAAGAGCTGAACGTCAGCGAACAAGCGGTTACCCTTGGCGACGGTCTCGGACAGGCGGAAGAAGGCTTAGGCGAATTAAGCTCAGGGCTGTCCGAGGCGGGCGAAACGCTCCGTGCCAACGCGCCTCGCTTGGAAGAGGCGGCTGCAGGAGCGGAGCAGCTGACTGCAGGCACGATTGAGTTGAAGGAAGGCGTGCTGGCGCTGAGTGCGGGATTGCAGCAGATCGAGCAAGGGCTCCGCGGCGGCGCCTCTGGAATTCGCGAGCTGAAGGGCGGGCTCGAGCAGGCGCGCGCGAGCGCGGAACAGCTTGCGAAGGCGGGTGCCGAGCTTGCAGCCGGATACAAGCAAATCGAAGGCGGCTTATCGCAGCTGTCAGACGCGTATCAAGAGGTTTCCGCGCAGCAGAGAAGTCTTGCGGGAGGGTTGACTTCCGTAGGTCAAGGGCTCGGCGGACTCGCCATGAAATATCCGGAGCTTGCGCAGGATACGGACTTCTTGCAGCTGCAAGGCGCTGTGGAGCAGTTGCAAGCTGGCGCGGTTCAGCTCGGCGAAGGCTTGAACCAGCTGAATGCCCAGCTTGCGGGCGTGATTAGCGGATTGAGCACGGCGAACGCGGGACTGGAACAGGTGAGCGGCGGACAGTCGGCGTTGACCGACGGGCTTGGGGCGATTGTCCAAGGCATTGCGCAGCTAGAGGAAGGCATCCTCGCGGCGGCCAACGGGCAAAGCCAAATTATCGGCAAACTACCGGAGATGACGGCAGGTATGGAACAGCTGTCCGCCGGCCAGCAAGAGCTTAGCGCCGGCTTCGCTGAACTCGTCGGGCAGCTTGGCGAGCTCACTTCCGGCTTGGATCAGAGTGTTGAAGGCTTGAATCAAGTAACCTCCGGTCTTCGTTCCGCCCAAGATTATTTGACAGGCTTATCATCTGGCTCGGATCCTGAGATGTCCGGCTGGTATATGCCGCAGGAAGCGTTGGAAGCCGAGGAGTTCCAGATGGCGTTGGATACGTATATGTCCGCGGACCGCAGGATGGCGAAATTCGATGTGGTCTTCGAAGGAAATCCTTATCAGGCGGAAACCTTCGTCAAGATCGATGAGCTCAACGCGGCGGTCGAACGGGGGCTGAAGGGGACAGCCTTCGAGAACGCGAGCTTCGCGATCAATGGAGTCGCGAGCATGAATAACGATCTGCGCAACATCTCTAACGAGGATTATTCCCGGACGATGGTGCTGATGATCATCGGGATCACGTTGATTCTGATTATCTTGCTGCGTTCCATTGTGATGCCGATCTATCTCGTGCTGTCGCTGCTCTTGACGTACTACACGTCGTCCGCGATTACGGAGTTGATATTTGTACGCCTGTTAGGTTATGACGGTATGACTTGGGCGGTGCCGTTCTTCGGCTTCGTGATGCTGATGGCTCTCGGCATTGATTACAGTATCTTCTTAATGGACCGCTTCAAGGAATATCGCCATCTCAGTCCGAAGGAAGGCATCCTGCTCGCCATGAAAAATATGGGCACGGTCATCATGTCCGCGGCAGTCATCCTTGGCGGCACGTTCGCGGCGATGCTCCCTTCTGGTGTGACGTCGCTGTTCCAGATCGCGACACTGGTACTGTGCGGGCTGTTCCTATATGCCCTCGTCATGCTGCCGCTCTTCATTCCGGTAATGGTCCGCACGTTCGGCGAAGCGAACTGGTGGCCGTTCATGCGCCGGGAAGACGAAGCCGCGTCAGCGTATGTACCGGCGCAGCCTAGAGATGTGCATATGTAACGAGGTGAAATGAATACGGGCATGGGATTCTACCGGAAGTGTTAAGGTAGATCCCATGCCCGTTTGTTTTGCTTTATTGCAGCAGTGTGCTGCCGGTGCTTGATTTGTACGTATTTTGCACTTGAGTGATCACATTGTCTATGTTCTGCTGCATCTGTTTCAATTGCCGCTGCTGTGCGTAAATTTGCGCCTCAAGCTGCTTCTGGGCGTTGACAAGGTCGTTGCTGATGCTGCGCAGCGCATTGACCGTGTCCATGACCTTCTGCGAGAACGAATCCGCGCCTGCTTTCATAATGGCCTGTTGGGCCATGGCGGATTGCCGCTCCTGCTGCATGAAACGCTGCTGCTGATATTGCTGATAGGAAGAAACAGGAGCGCTCTGGTTCTGGGATGGATTCGTACTCTGGGATGTTTGCATAGGGTTCTCTTGCATGTAAAGCGGCCTCCTTTATTGGCGGTTTCTGCTGTCGGTAGTTTGCGGAGCAGCCAAGAAAATTATGCAAGGAAGCTACCGAAGCTGTTTATGCCATCCGTACGCTCCAACGGCGGCCAGCGCCGTAATGCCCGCGGGGAATAAATAGATGGCATCCGTATAGCGTCCCAGCAAGGGCTCGCCTTGAAGCTGGATGACGGCGGAGAAGGCTACGAAGCTGCCGACCGATACGTTCAGCCACGATTCTTCGCTGGCTAGCCGATACAGCCGAGGAGCGAGCAAGATTAGCAACGCCATAGCGATGACATTGCCGGCCGCCGTTACGATGAAGCTTGGGGATGTGGCGGAAACGAGCACGGAGGTATCAATGGATGTGATCGCGTCAAGCCAAACCGTAGTGCCGATCAGGGCAAACACGGTGCGGCGAGTGGTTTTGGAATGGCTGGAAAGCTGCGGCGGCTCGCCGGACAGGCGGAACGCGTAGTAGATAATTATTAAAGCGGACACAAGGCGGAGACCCGGGAACCGCGCAATCGAATCCACTGCGTAGCTGTAAAGCGGATGGACGGTACATAAGATGCAGAAGATCATAAAATACGTTTTTCTTCTCCGGTATAAAGAATTGCTCACGGCGTTGAGAATGAGCAGGATGGTGTCAATAGAAGTCACAAAAAAGAGCACGGCGACAACGGCGACATCTCGAATCATAAGTTTCCTCCCCAAAAACAAGCCTCTCTTTTTTTTTATTCGGGCAAGGGGGGGAGATATTCATTGAAACTCAAGAAAAAAAGCCCCCGGCTTCATCAACCGAAGGCTAGAGAGCAGCTTATTGCTGATAATATCCTTGATTGTATTGGTAAGGCTGCCCGATTGGCTGTCCTTGCGTTTGTTGCGCGGAATACTGCTGCGCCGCTTGCATGGAGCTCAACTGTGAGCGCAAAGTGCTCTCCAGCTGACGGCAAACCTGCACGGCTTGTTGAAGCTGATTAATAGCGGTGTAATGTTCTTGCAGCATGGATTGAATCTTCTGTGCGTTCTGCTGCTCCAGCTGCGCCATCTGCGCGTACACTTGGTTATGCTGCTGCGTTTGGCGGATGACTTGCTGGCATAAATTTTCAATCTGCCCGATTTGTTGAGAGACCTGGTTTGTTTGTTGGAACATCTTCGTTAAACCCTCCTGATGGTTGCTTTAGCTTCACGAATGTATTATTCATCGAGGATGGTAAATTTATGCACGGTCGATTAACTTGTAAAACGGTCCGCAACCGCGCTTGCCCCGAACGAATCGGGTTTAATGCAAGCGGTGTAGCCGACGGAGGTGACCCAGCCTTTAATTTCCGTAATGAGCGCCTTCGTGTCCCCTTGCCGTCCAATGTCAATATGAATTTCAAGCGGCCACTTCGTCAGAAGCTCGCTCATTCCCCGTTTATTTAGCGTTTCAATTAATTTCAAGCTTAGATCGGTTTCGCGGTATATCCGGTGCCGGAGATCGAATAACGGTTTCCCCTGCTGCTTGCGAAAGAAGAAGCGCGCGCCTTTGCCGATGCGGTGAATGACGACGGCTGTCACGAAGGTGGTTGCTTGACGGTTCGTTTGGGAATCGGTGCCGATGACAATCTTATGCGGAGCTGTTGGATCTTCTTGCATATATTCCTCTATTATTCGAATCATCTGTTCAATGGAAAGCACACCCCACGTTGGGCTGACAAACTGCATATGATTCCATCTCCTTCGATTCAGAAGATCTCTCTCCCTTTCTTTTTATTATAGACAATTTTCTGAATATTCGCGCCAATTAAAGGATAAAAAAACCGTCTTTGGGAAGTCCCAAAGACGGTTTCTGGAGCATTACAAGGTTACGGTATTGCCTGATTGTGTGAAGCTTTGTTCCTTCAGGTTCTCATAGAATGCTGCGAGAGTTGTGTGAATGTAAGGCAATAACCACAGGAAGCCGATTCCGAATGGAATCGCAGCGAGAATGGCCCAGCCGATGAAGCTTAAGTAGAGCAGGAAGAGCTTGCCCTTGTAGCCTTTCATCATCTCACCGCTCCGTCGAATCGCCTCCATTGCGCCGATGTCAGGATTGTCGTGCAGGATGAAGTAGGCCATCGAATAGCGGAACGCCGCAATAATGCCTGGAATGATCAACAAGAGCGACCACAGGAAAGTAAAGATCACCATGAGCAGATAAAGAAGGAATGTCTTGCCGAATAACGAAAAACCGGAAAACATAACGCCGATTTCAGGACGTTGATCGCGGACAAGATGAAGATAATACGCATACACCCCGAACACTAACGGACCGGAAATAATGAGAGAGACAATCGGGCCAAAGAATGGGATGTAGCCTAAGACAGAGCTGATAACCACATATAGCAGTGCGACCAGCACCGCCATGCCCCAGTTGCCGCGCAGCCTTTCCCTTGCTGCGTAACGAAGTTCCGAGTTAGCTAACATAATTTTTCTCCTTTACTTCATGCCATTAATTTTTACCTGCCTCATTCTACCATCACTTGCCGGGAATTTGAACACCTTTTTCAAACTCTATTAAATCTATATTACAGCCCATGCCTCGATATGATGGTTTTCGCCGCTTGCCAAAAGGCAAAAACTCCACTATACTTAGGCTCAGTCCGATAATTGAATATAAACCGGGTGCTGAATGAAGTTCGGCTGAGAGTGGAGCCTTGTGTTCCTAACCGTTGATCTGATCTGGGTAATGCCAGCGTAGAGAACCGCGGACAGCGTTTTTGATGATCACCGCGATTTTAACCGTCTTTCTTTGGCACGCGCCGAGGAAGGCGGTTTTTTGCATATTTCGCAAACAGTGCAGACGACGCCGGTTTTTATGCGATTTCGGGCAACATTTTCATAGGGGGAGAGAAAGATGCTGCGAAACAAATGGAAAGGATTGGGGGCAGCCGTCACGCTTACGGCGGCGCTCATCGTATCGGGCTGCGGGGGGAGCGTCGCACCTTCTGCGACCGGTTCGCCGCAAGGAAACGGTTTGCAAGACGTGAAGGTGATGCTGGAGTGGTCGCCGAACACAAACCATACAGGTCTGTATGCTGCCGAGGCTTTGGGCTACTACGAAGAGGAAGGCTTGGACGTAGAAATTATGATGCCGAGCTCTGCGGGAGTGAATCAGGTTGTCGCTTCCGGTGAGGTCGACTTCGGGATCAGTGTCCAGGAGGAAGTGACATTGGCTCGGACGCAGGGCATTCCGGTTGTGTCGCTGGCAACGATCATTCAGCATAACACGTCGGGATTTGCTGCGCCGAAGGCGCTTGGCATCAAGACGCCTAAGGATTTCGAAGGGAAAACTTACGGCGGCTGGGGCTCCCCTACGGAGCAGGCCATTATTCAAGCGGTCATGTCGGAGGCGGGGGCGGATTTTTCGAAGCTGAACATTGTCAGCATCGGAGAGAACGACTTCTTCACCGCGCAGAAGAACGGAATTGATCTGCAGTGGGTGTTCTACGCTTGGACAGGAATCGAGGCGGAGCTGCGCGGAGAACCGGTGGATATGGTTTATCTGAAGGATTACTCCGAAAAGTTGGATTACTACACACCGATCATTGTGACGAACGAGGATCATATCGCGAATCAGAGCGAGCTCGTGAAGAAGTTTATGCGCGCAACCTCGAGGGGCTACACCTACGCGATTGAACATCCGGCTGAAGCGGCGGAGCTGTTGATTGGCGCAGTGCCGGAAATCAACGCCGAGCTTGTTCGCGCCAGCCAAGAATGGCTGAGCCCGAAATATGCCGAGGACGCGCCGCGCTGGGGCGAACAGAAATTAGAAGTATGGCAAAATTACGCGGACTTCATGGTAGAGCATAGCCTGCTGGAAGGCGAGTTTGACGCGTCACAAGCCTTCACGAATGAATTTTTACCCGAATAACGGGTTGGAGAGAGGAGTGTTATTTGTGGCCAACGCACTCGTAAGTATTCAAATTTCACCGAGAACGCCGGACGGCGGCAGCGTCATTCCATATGTGGACAGAGCCATTGAAATCATTCAGCAATCTGGTGTGCCTTACTTGGTATCCCCGCTTGAGACGACGATGGAGGGGGAACTGACGGAGCTGTTGGATATTATTGTTCGAATGAATGAGGAAATGACCCGCATCGGGGCGCCGAGTGTTCTTTCTCAAGTTAAGATTGCTTATAACCCGACGGAAGGCGCATCGATGGAGCGCCTCATAAGGAAATACAGATAATGCGAACCGCATTTCGTGCAGGATGGCCGCCGCTTGCGGTGGTCGTCCTTTTCATCCTCTTGTGGGAAGGAATCGTCCGGACGGGATGGATTGAACCCTATCTGCTGCCCGGCCCCGGGGATGTACTGGCATATTTCGTGAAGGATTGGCGGCTGCTTCTGGATCATACCCTTTCCACGACGCGCATAGCGCTCACCGGATATGTGATCGGCTGTATTGTCGGGCTGATCATCGCTTTTGTGCTTCACTTGGTTCCTTTGTTTCGGACGGCCTTCGCGCCGCTGATCATTCTGTCCCAGAATGTTCCCACCATCGTGTTAGCGCCTCTGCTCGCCGTATGGTTCGGGTTCGGCTGGATGCCGAAAATTATTTTGCTCACGCTCGTCTGTTTCTTTCCCGTGGCAATCTCTACACTGGGGGGGCTGTCCGGAGCAGATCGGAACATGCTTGGCTACATGCGGATGGCCGGCGCAAGCCGATGGCAGCAGTTTACGAAGCTGGAGCTGCCGTGGTCGCTTCCGGCGATGTTTTCAGGGTTGAAGGTGGCTTCCGCTTACAGCGTCTTAGGCGCCATCGTCGGTGAATGGGCGGGCGCGCAGAAGGGGTTGGGCATCTATCTGAACCTCATGCAAGCGGGCTACCGCGTCTCAGGCATGTTTGTTGCGGTTGCGATCATTGCCCTGCTCAGCTTATTGATATTTTGGGCCGTGGCGCTGCTGGAACGAGTGCTGATTCGATGGCAAAGGTAGAAGGAAGGGGTGTGTGACCGTGGCGGTGAAGCTTGAGCTGCGCTCAATCTCGAAGGCATATCAGATGAACGGACAATGGAAGGATGTCGTTCGGGATATTCATATGCAGGTAGGCGAGAAGGAATTCGTCTCTGTGGTCGGACCTTCCGGCAGCGGCAAGAGCACGCTGTTTCATATCATCGGGGGACTAGCGGAGCCTTCCGCCGGTAAGGTGCTGATCGATGGAGCGGACGTGACGGGCAAGCGCGGGTTAATCAGCTACATGCCGCAGAACGACAGCCTGTTCCCGTGGCGGACGATCGTCGACAATGTCGTGTTGTCACAGGAGATCGCGGGCGGCCGCGCCGCGAAGGTAAAGGCGCGCCGCGAGGCGGCGGAATGGCTGCAACGGGTAGGTCTAAGCGGCTACGAGCATTCTTACCCGCACGAGCTCTCCGGCGGGATGCGCCAGCGGGTAAGCTTTCTCCGCGCGCTGCTCGGTCCCGGAGAAGTGATGTGCTTAGACGAGCCGTTCGGGGCGCTGGACGCGTTGACGCGTATGGAGATGCAGCAGTGGCTGCTTCGGATCTGGGAAGAGACGCGCCGCACCGTGCTGTTCGTCACGCACAGCATCGAAGAAGCGCTGCTGCTGTCCGACCGCGTCTATGTGCTGGGCGGCCGGCCTTCGGGCATTGCCGACGTCGTCGATGTGCCGTTCGGCCGTCCGCGCGAGGAATCGGTCACGGCGTCACCGGAGTTTCAGCAGCTAAAGCGGCGAATCTATGAGACGCTGAGTGCGGGCTCCCCCGTCCTCAGCCGATAACGGCATCGGTTGTCCGCTATTTAGCGCGGAACCGGCAAATCACTTGAAATAAGGACATCGGTTGTCCGCTAATTTGCTCTACATCCGCCATTTCGGAGAAATTGGCGGAAATAGCGGACAGCCGATGTCCTTATTTGTGCCCAAACGGCATGATGACCAAAAATAACGGACAACGAGTGACGTTATCTTTACATGCCGAGGAACAGATCGGTTTTCTCCACACATATTTCGTATGCGCGGACTCGAACATTCCCCCTAGCCGGGCGGAATGCCCCTTTCCCGACGAGTTGGTGCAGCCGGCGGCGTGCCGTTCGGTTACATATTCCTGTTGCCTCACAAATTTCATTCGGCGTAATAGGCCCCTGCTTACGGATGGCGAACCGAATGATCTCCTTGTCTTCCTCTGTCCATGTCATTCTTCGAGAGCCGACGGTTACCGTGGACCATTTGCCAATCATTAATGTTAGCACTTGCCTAACGAGATGCGGACGCTCCTTCACCGTGTCATGGCTGATCCGCACAACTTCCCAGCCTCCCGCTTGCAAGAAAGCCGCTCTCAGATGATCATCTTCAAATTTTCCCCGATCCGCGTGCTTCGCGTGGTTTCCAAAGCCTTCGATTTCGATATCGATTCTTAGCGGAGGCAATATGTACGCGAAGTCTAGATACCTATAACCTCGCACCAGATCCGGTACTTCCAACTCCGCCTCCAGATGGTCGAAGTTACCGAACATAGGCCACCATACATTTTTTAAGAAAAGGGTTTCCGCGTACCGGTTTACGCTCGTTAATCTTCTAAGCCGTTCGCCGGTGCTCTGCGCAATTTGCTGTGTCATATACTGCTCAAGTGCTTTCTCGAATGCCGCATCAGACATATGCTCCCCTCCAGTCATCGGATGTAAGCACAAAAAAACGCCGCTCTCCCAACCGGGTGAACGACGTGTGCTTCACGTGTATGGGTATAAGTATAACTTTCGGAAGAAACTTTTCGCAAGCGCTTCCGTACATAATAGAGTAGGTCTGAAATATGCTTCAGGGAGGATGTGTTCGATGGAACAAGCGGATACCGTCATTCAATTTTCCATATACCTTCTTATGGCGGCGCCGATGATGGCGATCGGTATTTTTATATTTCAATTGACTACGCCCTATAACGAATTTGCGCTCATTCGGGAAGGCTCCAGCACGGATGATCCCCAGAAAATGGCGGCGGCGAAAGCAGCGGCTCACGATCTCGGCGGCAAAATCATCGGTCTTGCGTTAGTGCTGGCATCGTCGATTTACCATTCGGCGGATTGGTGGGACTTGGCGCTATGGGGCATGATTGGCGTCGTGTTTCAAGTGGGCGTGATGTATCTGTTTGAGTGGGCGACTCCGTTTCGCATCGTCAGCGAAATTCCGAAGGGGAACGTCTCCGTCGGTCTGATCGCTTCGCGGATCAGCATCGCCACAGGGCTGGTCGTAGCGGCATTGGTGAGCTTGTAAATTCGCGATGCACACAATACGGCCCGGCTATCCGAAGCCGGGCCAAACCTGAATTTATTCTTCTTTCCCCTGATCTGAGGCATCTTTATTGAATCTTGGTTTTTTAAAGAGTTGGACTAAGAAGAGTAATGGCGCTGAATCCATGATGGAAATGCCCGATAATTCCGCCAAACTGTAAACCGTCAGAAATGGGAGCAACCCGATGGCAACAATGGCGAACAGAATACCGCTTGATATACCTAGAACCGCTTTTCGCAACGACATATCATTTCCCTCCTGTCTCCCCGCTGTTTGAAGGGGGTTAGGCAATTTTACCGCATACACCTTAAAAGAAGATTAAAAATAATAGAACTTATCGAGGATAGGGTAATGTCGTGGAGTCGTTGTGATTCTATAGAAGAAAAAAACGCGGCCTCGGAGCAATTCCGAAGCCGCGCCTTGTTATGGATGCTGATGAAGGGATTCGAACCCCCGACCTACGCATTACGAATGCGTTGCTCTACCAGCTGAGCTACATCAGCGAGTCAACGAAATCTATTATATTCAGATTTCGTTAAGTTTGCAACCCCTTATACAGATGTTTTTTTATGGAATTAATCGAGACAGCAGCGCCTTCAACGGCTGGTCGCTCATGGACCGAATCCGTATATCATATCCGTGAAACACAAGTTGTTCGGTCATCGGATTCGGCACAATGACGCAGCGCAAGCCTGCATCAATCGCGGCGCGCATCCCGTTGACGGAGTCCTCGAAGGCGACGGCTTCCGCCGGCGCAACGCCAAGCCGCTCAACGGCGAGCCGATACAACGCAGGGTCCGGCTTCACGCGCTCGACATCATCCTTCGTACACAACGTTTCGAAGAATTCGGACAAACCGTGCTTCACCAAGAACGGTTCCACCCATTCCCGCGGACTGCTCGTCGCCAGCCCGATCCTCAGCCCCAGCTCGCGAGCTTCCCGTAAATAATCGACCACGCCTTCGCGGAGGTCGAGCTCGGCCGATTTCACTTGATGACGCTCAATGGCGGTTTGTTTCAGTCCCTCCAGCACTTCCTCGGAGCCAACCCGCTCCAGAATATAACGAAACATGCTGTCATCATAGGTGCCGATCCCCTTCGCAAACACCTCTAACGGAAGCTCAATATCATGATCCGCCAGCACCTCGCGGAAGGATTCGTACCATAAAGATTCCGTATCCAGCATCGTCCCGTCAAAATCAAAGATTACCGCTCGAATCAAAGCGTCTCCTCCCTTTTCACAAGTTAGTTAGGATGGTAAAGTAAGTAGTAACGCGTGCAGACTACATTTTACCATAGATGCGCCGGATGATGTTGTAAAGGAAGGTGAACGGCATGTCGCTGACGAGGACGGAGGCGCGGCAGATGGCCCGGGATCTTCGGCGGAGATGGTTGAAACGCATATTCTGGGCCTTGGCGTTCGTGCTGCTGGCGAGTACGTTGGGCAGATGGCTGTGGGACTGGACAGGCACGCCGGTACCGCTGGATTAAAGGAACGATCGTAAGGAAGAAGGAGGCAAACAAGGCATGACGTTCGACAACGATTGGGATGATGTGCTGGGCGGGCAGATGGAACAACCTTATTTTGCTCAGCTTTGGGACTTTATACATAGGGAATATGAAGAACATAGCGTGTATCCGGCGAAGGAGAATATCTTTCAAGCGCTTCGCGTGACGCCGTACGCGGATGTGAAAGCCGTCATCCTCGGACAGGATCCTTATCACGGTCCCGGACAAGCGCATGGGTTAAGCTTCTCGGTGAATCCGGGGGTGCCGCATCCTCCGTCTCTTCGGAATATCCTTTGCGAATTGAACGATGATATAGGAGTACCGATTCCGAAGAACGGCTGCTTGCTGCCTTGGGCGGAGCAAGGGGTGCTCTTGTTAAACACGGTGTTGACGGTTCGGGAAGGGCAGCCCAACTCCCACAAGAGCTGCGGCTGGGAGCGGTTTACTGACGCGGTCATTGCCGCGTTGAACGCGCGGGAGGAGCCCGTTGCCTTCTTGCTGTGGGGGAATCACGCGCAGGAGAAGGAGGCGCTGCTGGACGGGGAGAAGCATTTCATTCTTCGTTCCCCGCATCCGAGCCCGCTGTCCGCGCGCCGCGGCTTCTTCGGAAGCCGGCCGTTTTCCCGCGTGAACGCGTGGCTCGCGGCACAGGGCAAGAGTGAAATTGACTGGCGTCTGCCGGAAGAAAGGGAGTATTGATGAAGATGAAATTGAAAATGAGAGTGTCCTCCGTACAATACCATCTGCATACCATCTCGAGCTTTGCGGATTTTCAGGCACAGGTCGAGCATTACGTGAAGACGGCGCAGGAGTTCGATACGGAATTTTTGCTGTTTCCGGAATTTTTCACAACACAGCTGCTGTCGATTCCGAATGCGGAAGGCAAGGCGTCCGGGATTGCGGAGCTGCCGAAATATACGCAGGCTTACAGGGAGCTCTTCACAAGGCTTTCCCGTGAAACCGGGATGTATATCATCGCGGGCACGCATGTGCTCGAGCGGGAAGGGTATTTATATAACACCGCGCATTTGTTTACGCCTGACGGGTTCATCGGCGAGCAGCCGAAGCTGCACATTACGCCAACCGAAGTGAAGGAATGGAATGTGCGCGGCGGCGACTCGTTCCAAGTATTCCAGACGCCGAAGGGCACCATCGCGATGCTGACCTGCTATGACATCGAGTTTCCCGAAATTGTCCGCATGGCCAAGGCGCGCGGGGCGGACGTGATCTTCTGCCCGTCCTGTACCGACGACCGCCACGGATTTTACCGGGTACGCTATACGAGCCACGCCCGGGCGATTGAAAATCAAGTGTACGTCGTTACGGCCGGAACGGTCGGCAGCTTGCCGACGGTTGACTTCATGCGGCTGAACTATGGGCAATCGGCAGTCATTACGCCGAACGATATTCCGTTTCCGCCAGGCGGTATATTGGCGGAAGGCATCGTGAACGATGATATGATCGTCACGGCGGATTTAGATTTACAGCTGTTATACGAAGTTCGCGAGCGCGGCAGCGTCACGACATGGCGGGATCGCCGGACGGATCTGTACACCGATTGGAAATGAGGTGGAGCTGATGACGTACACTTCTCAGTACATTGCCTTTGACCGCGAGGGCAAGCCGCTCTCGGCGGTCATCCGAAACTACCGGGAAGAAGACTTCGAAGCGCTGATCGACATTCAGCGGGAATGCTTCCCGCCTCCGTTTCCATCGGAGCTGTGGTGGACGCCGGGACAGCTCGCTTCGCATATCGAGCGGTTTCCGGAAGGCGCCATCTGCGTCGAAGCCGACGGCAAGCTCGTCGGCTCGATGACCGCGCTGATTGTACGCTTCGATCCTAACGAAGCGCATCACACATGGGCGGAGACGACCGGCGACGGCTGGATTACGACACACGATCCGCAAGGCGACACGCTTTACGTCGTCGATGTCAGCGTCCGGCCGGCATATCGGAAATTCGGCTTCGGCAAAGCGATGACTTACGCCATGTACCATCTTGTCATTGAGAAGCGGTTGAAGCGGCTGCTTGGCGGCGGCCGCATGTCGGGGTACGGCAACGTTGCGGACCGCATGACGGCGGAGCAATATGCAGAAGAAGTGGCGGCGGGCCGTATGCGCGATCCCGTGATCACCTTCATGCTCCGCTGCGGCCGCACGCCGCTCCGCATTGTTGAGAATTATCTTGAGGACGAAGAGTCTCGCAATTACGGCTTATTAATGGAGTGGAAAAATCCGTTCCTGAATACATAGGGGGAAACCTGATATGGAATACAAACGCATAACAAGCATTGAAGATCCGCTGTTCCGGCAGATGCATGATTTGATGGGGCGCATTTTTCCGGCTGAAGAGGTTTTGGAGTTCTCTTTATGGGAAGAGCCGCTGAAGGATGAAGGCCTCCGTGTATATGTGGCGGTCCATGAAGGCGAAGTGGTCGGCGCGACGGAGTATCGTTATTACCCTGAGATGCGGGTGGCGATGACGGACTTTACGATCATCGGGCGGGAAGGGCTTGGCATCGGCCCGTTCCTGGTGAAGCATCGCTCTGCGGACTTGAAGGCGTGGGTGGAGCGGACCGAAGGGCCGATGATCGGCATGTTTGCGGAAATTTATGATCCGTACGCCGTAGAGGACGTTGGATTTGGCGGCGTGAAGCCGATGAATCCTTATGTGCGGCGGGAGGTATTGGCGCATCTTGGGTATAAACGTCTGGATCTTGAATACGTGCACCCTTCGTGGCAAGGGGACGGTGAAGCCGTCACCGGGCTGCAGCTCGGGTTTATGCCGGCGGATGAATCATTGGCTTCCCTGTCCGGTTCGCTGATTGCCAGGTTCCTGCGCACTTACTACGCCGGGCTAAATCCGAAACCATCGGCATGGGAGAGCATGGTAGAAGCCGTGGCTCAACGGGAAGAAGTGGCATTGCTTCCGCTGTAATACGGCGAAATCGCTCTGCTTTCCATCCCTCTTCCCGGCATTCGGGAAGAGGGATCATTGTATAATAAAACATATAACATGGACGAGGGGGGGAGACACACAAATGAACGTGACCATTGGCGCCCGGATTATCAAAACCGGCATAGCGGTGGCACTGGCATTATTTGTTGCCCAATTTTTCAATGTGCAATCGGTGGTGCTGGCAGGAGTGTCCGCCGTATTTGCCATACAGCCCTCCGTTTACCGATCGTGGCAGCATCTGCTGGAACAGGTGCAGTTTAATACGTTAGGGGCGGCCCTCGCGCTCGGTGTCAGCATGGTGATGCCTGTCAATGAAGTGGTCGTCGGCGTGACTTGTATCGCCATCATTTCCATTATCATCGCTATGGGAAAAGAGACGGCTGTCACATTAACGCTCGTCACCACCCTTCTCGTCCTATATGCCGGAGGAGAATGGCAATACGCACTGGAACGGTTCCTTCTGATTTTGACGGGAATCGGGGCTGCCTTTATCGTCAATGCGGTCATTATGCCGCCGAATTTCGAGAAGCAGTTCATGGAACGGTACAAGAGCGCGATGAACACATTATCCTTACTTCTTCGAACCGCCGTCTCCGACGA
>Ga0182742_1002002_pt1 | contig 23956 bp, 19 predicted proteins | sample eDN5th37CBELigMG_FD_128880 | JGI IMG/M metagenome (GOLD analysis project Ga0182742, IMG submission 128880) | Enriched Miracle-Growth compost microbial communities from Emeryville, California, USA - eDNA 5th pass 37_C BE-Lig MG (version 2)... ...
ATCAGCGTTTATCGGAAAGTTAGGGCAAGATGTTTTAGGAGAATTTCTCGTTCGTACATTATCGGATTATGAAGTTAATGTTTCTTCTATTTCTTTTACTGATTCTTATCGAACAAACCTTGTTTTTGTCACCCTTGATTCAACAGGGGAGAGAAGCTTTAGCTTCTTTGTAAAAGAAAGTGCGGATTTATTTTTAGAAAAAACAGACGTAAACGAAGTAATATTTAAGGACCATAAGATTTTTCATTTTGGGACCATCTCGATGCTACAAAATCCAGTGAGAGAGGCAACATTAACAGCAATTGAGTATGCAAAACAACATGGGATGATTGTTTCATTTGACCCCAATGTTCGCCTTAGCTTATGGAAAGAAGAGAATGTGTTGCGAGAAACCATCTTTTCCGTCTTACCAGATGTTGATGTGTTAAAGCTTTCGGATGAAGAACTTTTGTTTTTAACCGGAACTGAAGATCCTAAAGCTGTAGAGGAATGGATAAAAGAATACGACCTTTCTCTTGTATTTCTTACAAAAGGAGCGGAAGGGAGTATCGTTTTTACTAAGTCAGGATCAATGAAAGTGGATGCATTAAAGGTCCACACCGTTGATACAACAGGTGCAGGCGATGCCTTTGTTTCAGGATTCCTTTATTGCTTGAATGAAAGAGAAATGGATCTTGCTGCGATTACAATAGATGAAGCAGTGGAAATTGCGAAGTTTGCCTCTGTTTCAGGTGGGCTTGCTGCATCTGAAAAAGGAGCGATGACGGCGTTGCCAACTTTGGAGGCGATCCACAAAATCACGACAGAAAATAGGAGTTAATCAATCATGAATCAGCAAGAGTTATTACAACATGCATCGAAAAAGATAGAAGAAAACAAACCACTCATCGATAAAGATTTCAACCGGCTTCAGTTCCACTTAATGCCACCAGTTGGATTACTGAATGATCCCAATGGGCTCATTCATTTTAACGGTACGTACCATGTTTTTTATCAGTGGAATCCGTTCGATACAACTCATGGCGCTAAGTTTTGGGGACATTATACATCCAAAGACCTCATTTCTTGGGAGGAACAGCCTCCAGCCCTTGTCCCAAGTGAATGGTACGAGAAAAATGGCTGCTACTCAGGAAGTGCGGTAGAACATAACGGGAAGATGTACTTGTTTTACACAGGAAATGTAAAAAACGAACACAATGAGCGGCAAACATATCAATGTATGGCCGTTTCAAGCGATGGGGTCACTTTTGAAAAAAAGGGGCCTGTCATTTATTTACCGGAAGGCTATACCCCGCATTTTCGCGATCCAAAAGTTTGGCAACAAAATGGAAGATGGTATATGGTGCTTGGGGCACAAAATGATAAAAAAGAAGGGCAAGTCGTGCTTTATGCTTCTGAAGACCTTGAAAACTGGGAATTCAAAGGGCCTTTCGCTGGTGGTAACCTGAACGGGTTAGGAGATTTCGGCTATATGTGGGAATGCCCGGACCTCTTCAGGCTTGGTACACAAGATGTTTTATTGGTTTCTCCTCAAGGTCTTGAACCAGCAGGTCATCTTTATCAAAATTTGTTTCAGTCAGGCTATTTTATTGGGAACTGGACACCAGAAACCAACGAATATAACCATGGACCTTTTTATGAGCTAGATCGCGGCTTTGACTTTTATGCTCCTCAAACTTTTGAAGATGACCAAGGAAGAAGGCTCCTATATGCCTGGATGGGATTGACCGATGATAACGAAGCTTATCAACCGACCATTGCCAATGGGTGGATCCATGCATTGACACTTCCCAGAGAAATAGAGATAAAAGGAAATAAACTCTATCAAAAGCCTGCAGTGGAACTAACACAGTTAAGGAAATCACTTGATTTTCAACAACAAGTATCAATTGAGAATGAAGTGAAAAATTGGACTGAAATCAATGGAACTGTAAGTGAGATTCACCTAGAATTGAGTCAAATGGAAGCCTCTAATTTTGAAATAACCATCCGGGAAAATCTAAAGCTAATCTTTAATCAAGCAGAGAAGCTGTTTACACTTGAAAGAAAGTCCTTCAAGGACGGCTCAACAGAAAGTCGTTCTTGTGAATTACCGATACTAAAGGATATTCATTTCTTCTTAGACACCAGTTCGATTGAAATTTTTCTGAATGATGGACAAGAAGTGATGACGGCGCGGTTTTTCACAGAACCTTCTGAGCAAACGATTACGTTTTCTACAAATGGGAAAATCGATGTGTTAATCGAAAAGTGGAGTCTTTAGTTTCACTGTAAAAGAAAGCGGAATTGTAGTGATAAGAGGTAGTGAAAGGAAGATTGTATGGAACAAAACAAAGCGAAGCCAGTCTTGCTCAAAAATGCGACCATCTATACAGAGAGCGACAAGATTGAGAGCGGGTATATCATCATTCAGGATGGAAAGATTCAGGAAGTTGGTCCACTAGCAACATTGAAAGAAGAAATGAACTACGAAGTCATGGAACTCCCAGCAGGGTCCACGGTGATTCCTGGCCTTATCGATGTTCACATTCACGGAGTCAATGGATCAGATACGATGGATGCTACGCCTGAAGCTTTAATGAATATGGCCGAAGCATTGCCACGAGAAGGGACCACGAGTTTTCTGGCAACTACTATAACCCAAGAGTCAGAAGTGATTGAACGAGCACTTGTTAATGCAGGAGAGTATATCTCTTCGCAATCAGCTTCTGGGAAAGCTGAAGTTCTAGGTGTTCACTTGGAGGGCCCTTTTATTAATAAAAAAATGGCAGGTGCCCAGCCACTCAACCATATCGTTAGCCCAGAAGTTGAGTTGTTTCAGAAATGGCAGAAACTTTCACAAAACACCATCAAACTAGTTACCTTAGCACCCGAAATTCCGGGGGCATTGGAGTTCATTTCTTATTTAAGCCACAATGGGGTGATTGCTTCTCTAGGACATACGGATGCAACTTCTGAAGAGGTCAAGAGCGCGATTAACGAAGGAGCTACGCAGGTAACGCATTTATTTAACCAAATGAGGGGGCTGCACCATCGTGAGCCGGGAGTGGTAGGAGCGGTTTTTCTGCATGATGAGTTAAAGGCTGAAATGATTGTTGATGGCATTCATGTTAAACCAGAAATCGTTCATATCGCTTATCAGCAAAAAGGAAGCGAAGGATTGCTGTTGATAACAGATTCAATGCGGGCGAAGTGCTTGAAAAACGGAAGCTATGACCTAGGCGGGCAGCAAGTCAAGGTGGAAGATGGGAAAGCAGTGTTAGAAGATGGTACGCTTGCCGGAAGCATTTTAAAGCTTGGTCAAGCAGTTAAAAACATGATGAATTATACAGGTTGTTCACTAGCTGACGCGATCGAAATGGCTTCAGTCAATCCTGCAAAGCAGTTGAATGTCTATGATCATAAAGGGAGCATCCGCAATGGGAAGGACGCCGATTTGGTTGTTTTAGATCAGAATTATGATGTGTTCATGACATTCTGTCGCGGAGAATTGGCTTTTCAAAAGGAAAGGGTAGATTTTAATGAAGATTAAAATTGTCGAAGACTATCAAGAATTAAGCCAAGCGGCTGCTACGATTCTGATTGAGCGTGTCAAGAAAAATCCAAATAGCACCCTTGGACTTGCAACAGGAGGAACACCAAAAGGGACGTATCAACAGCTTATTAATGATCACCATCTGAATGGAACCTCCTATCAACATGTCACTACCTTTAATCTAGATGAATATTTGGGCTTAGCCGGAGAAAATCCAAATAGTTATCGGTATTTTATGAACGCTCAATTATTTCATCACATCGATATTAAAATAGAAAATACATTAATTCCGAACGGCGATACTATAAACACGGCCGAAGAGTGCCAACGTTATGAACAACTCATAAAGACAAAAGGCGGTGTAGACCTCCAGCTTCTTGGAATTGGGAGCAATGGTCATATCGGTTTTAATGAGCCGGGAACTTCGTTCAAGTCTACAACCCATGTGGTTGACTTAGCACCAACAACAATAGAGGCAAATGCGCGCTTCTTCCCAAGCATTGAGGAAGTTCCAAAACAAGCCATAACCATGGGAATCGGAACCATCATGAAAAGTAAGGAAATTCTATTGTTGATCTCCGGAGACCAAAAAAAAGCAGCAGTTCAACGGTTATTGAATGGAGAAGTCAATGAAGAATTCCCCGCATCCATCCTCAACCTGCACCCAAACGTCACCATTCTAATGGATAAAGCCGCAGCGGGACAAGCGGACAGGCACCCTGTCTTAAATGGCACCTATTAACGTTGTTCTTTATCTTAACGAATTACCATGAAGCATCCTTTTTTGGGGTGCTTCTTTTTCATATGGAAGCTAGAGGTTTAATAGGAAAATAGCGGATATTTTATAAGGAAGCTTTGAGGTTGTCCTAAAACCTCCCATTGCTTAATAAATTATTAATAAGGAGGTGAAGGAGTGAATAAAAAATTAAATAGAGTTGATTATTATTTAAAAGACAAATGCCTACTAAGTACCAATGTAGTCCATTGGGATCAATACATTACAACACTAAGAGCTAGTGACACCATAACGATTTTCAAAAAAGAATATATCATCAATAAAATAAATATGGTTCATGATTCGATCAATCTAGTATTAAAAATTAGTGTTGAACCATTAAAAGTAAATCAGTAGGCATCCTTTCATGGGTGCTTTTTCTTTTGTTTATTATGAATCTCATCCAAAAGACACACCCCGTACCAAAATCATACTCATTTCTTTTTTCGAAGGGGAGGAGGCGCAATATTTGCTTTAAGAAATCAACAGTTCCTAAGGTTCTTAGAAATTCACTTCGACCCCTTTTTAACCCTATCAAGTACAACCTCCGTGTGCCTCTAAACCCTATAAAACTAGCAGAATAACTTGAAATCTACTTGAAATTTTCCATTATTCAGTTTGTAAACGATTACCAAAAGAATAGAAGAATATGTTATATTTGTATATAGTCAATATTATTGGTCAAGTAAGCAGGTGGACTTTCGTTACTAACCTAGTAGTTTCATACCTTTATTGAAAGCGCTATACCTCTATCTTTTTGACTCGAATGTTGATCCTGTTGAAGAAAAATAGAAAAGTTTCATCGTAGAAAGGATTTTATTATGAAATTTGTTATTTCTCAAGAAATGTTAAAATCACAAAGTTCCTTATTTTATGAAGAAAATGAGGCCTATAGCGGTGTGAATAAAATCGCAACGAAGGTTATGCACGACGTGGAATTGGTTTTTGGAATTGCTCCAAAATCAACCACAGAAAAGAAAATGCTAGGAAAGACTGCGGTTCTATATGGAACAGTGAATCACAGCACTATGCTCCAAGAGCTTGAAGAGAAAAAGCTGATTGATTTCTCAGAAATTACTGGGAAGCGAGAGGTATTCCTATTCCAGGTGGTTCCTCACCCATTTGAAGGGGTAGAACAAGCACTTGTCATTGCAGGAAGTGATAAACGCGGTACGATCTACGGTCTTTTCCATCTATCAGAGTTACTTGGGGTATCCCCGTTGGTGGATTGGAATGATGTGAGACCTCAACAGAAAGATTCCGTATCCTTCAGTGGGGACTTGAAATATATCTCGAAAGAGCCGTCTGTTCGTTACCGTGGCTTTTTTATCAATGATGAATGGCCAGCATTTGGCAACTGGACAAATAAGAATTTCGGTGGCTTTAACGCAGAAATGTATGATCACGTGTTTGAGCTATTGTTAAGACTAAAAGGAAATTACCTCTGGCCGGCAATGTGGTCTGCACGTTTTAGCGATGACGGTCCTGGCTTAGCCAATGCAGAACTGGCTGATGAATATGGAGTCGTAATGGGTGCGTCCCACCATGAGCCTTGCTTGCGGTATGGAGAGGAATATAAATATCTTCGTGGTGAGAACTCGATTTATGGGGATGCTTGGAATTTTATTAGTAACCGAGAAGGGATTACAAAATTCTGGGAAGATGGTCTAAAACGCAGTGGCCAATTTGAAAATGTCATCACGGTTGGAATGCGCGGTGAAGCAGACACTAGCATTATGGGCAAAGGAGCAACACTTGCTGACAATATCCAATTATTACGTGAAGTGCTTCAAACACAAAACCAGCTGATCCGAGACCATGTCAATCCAGATCTTTCAGAAGTACCGAGAATGCTAGCATTATATAAAGAAGTAGAACCGTTCTTTTATGGCGATGAGAATACTCCAGGTTTAATAAACTCTGAGGAGCTTGAAGATGTCATTCTGATGCTCTGTGATGATAACCATGGAAACCTCAGAACTTTGCCTACAGAAGAAATGCGTAACCATAAGGGTGGTTACGGAATGTATTATCATTTCGATTATCATGGCGGTCCGATTTCATACGAATGGATCAACAGCTCTTATCTTCCGAAAGTATGGGAACAGATGACGATGGCTTACGATTTTGGTGTACGTGATTTATGGATTGTCAATGTCGGAGATGTAGCAACGCAAGAATTCCCATTATCGTATTTCATGGATTTGGCTTATGATTTTGAAAAATGGGGAACCACTGCTATTAATAAGACCGATCTTTACACGAAGCAATGGATTCAAAGACAATTTGAAGGAGTATTCTCTGAGGAGGATTTGAAGAAAATCTTTGAGTTGCTTGTAGGATACACAAAAATAGCTCATAACCGCAGACCTGAGATGATGAATGCATCAGTCTATCATCCAGTGAACTATAAAGAAACCGATCTCACATTGCAGCAAATCGATGATCTTTTAAAAACAGCTGATGAGCTATATAAGCAGGTAGATCCAGAAAATTTACTGGTTTATTTTTCACTCGTTTATTATCCGACAGTTGGAAATCTCAATTTGCAAAAAATGTGGTTGCTCACAGGGAAGAACAACTATTTTGCCAAGTTAGGGAAAATGGAAGCAAACAATCTAGCTACGGAGATTCGAGCATGTCTACAAAGAGATCGTGATTTGGTAGAGCAGTATCATACGATTGATGACGGTAAGTGGTATGGTATGGGTCTTTCTGAGCATATCGGGTTTATTAACTGGAATGAAGAAGAAGCCAAGTATCCAGTTTTAATGAGTCCTTTACCTGCAAACAAGCCAAGACTTGTCGTCACTATCGATGGCACGGACCAACACAATGAAGGTTCGGCATGGCATCAAAACACCGTCTATTTAAATGACTTTTTGCAACCGAATATTGACGAAGCTTCCTTTACGATTTCAAGTATTAGTGAAATGGATGCAGAGTTTAAGATTACTTGCGACAATCCGTGGCTGACATTGTCTAAAACAGATGGCAGCTTAGATGGGAAAGAGAAAACAACAGATGTCATTATGGTTAAAATTGACCGAAATTTGATGAATGAAGAAAATGTAGGCAAGATTGTTGTTGAGATGCCGAATGGTACTTGTACAATCATTGTGAACGCATCGAATAGTGATTACAGCGAATATCCTGAAATGACCTTTGTTGAAACCAATGGATATATATCAATAGAAGCAGAACATTATTCGATTAATAAGGAAGCAACCAATGAGCAAGGGAATGTGAATGCATTCCAAACCCTTGAGGGATATGGAAAGACACTCTCTGCCATGAAGGCTTTCCCAACAACAGAATATTTTACACCAGGAAAGGACGCACCTTATCTGGAATATCAATTCGCTGTTCAGGAAGCTGGAGAATATGAAGTTGAATTATTTATGCAACCATCGAATCCAGTCCGGACAGACTATACATTATTCTGTGGAATCCAAGCAAATGAAGACGACATTGCCACTGTGAACGTTCTCCCAGAAGGCTATCGTGTTGATGATGAGAACTGGGCAGTAGGTGTGCTTAATAACATCCACAAACACACGAGTACCCTTACATGTAAATGTGGATTAAATACCCTAAGGATTTATGCAATGAGTCCAGGATTTGTATTAGAAAAACTGGTCATCTATCCTGTTGGAAAGAAACCTGCAAACAGCTATCTGGGACCAACAGAAACGTATTATGTAGCAAAGTAAGGCCTATAAAATGACTTAGAAATGTGTTTACAAAGAAGGAACCGCCGTTTGTTTTACGGCGGTTTTCTTCTTGGATGAAAAGGACTGGATTTTGTTCACTCAATATACATAGTGTCTTTTGCAAAAACATTAAAACAACCGAGCATAGATAGAGTTAGCGGGGGAAACAATTGACGCACCATACAAAAAGGAGAGGATATAAATGGAAAAATGGGATGTATACAATAAGGATCGTATCAAAACAGGTAAAACCATGTTGCGTGGAAGTCAATTTGAACCAGACACGTACCACATGGTCGTCCATGTTTGTATTTTTCGTAGTGATGGCAAAATGCTCATTCAACAAAGACAACCTTTTAAAGAAGGTTGGCCAAATCTATGGGATATTACGGTAGGGGGTAGTGCAGTCAAAGGTGATACCAGCCAGTCTGCCGCCGAACGAGAAGTGTGGGAAGAAATAGGGCATCCATTAAATTTAAAGGCTAGTCGCCCTTCATTGACGATAAATTTTGACCATGGCTTTGATGATATTTATCTTATTGAAGAGGACCTAGACATAAATAGCTTAAAGGTTCCATCCGAAGAAGTGCAACAAGTTAAATGGGCGACAAAAGATGAGATTCTTTCAATGATTGACCGAGAAGAATTTATTCCCTACCATGCTAGTTTCATTGGGTTGTTATTTGATATGCGTAGAAATATGGGGACCCACAAGAGAACTTCTAATTAATTTGGATGTACTTGCTCCATCCCGGTGCTCCCATGTTGAAAAATAAACAGTTCCAAGGCAGTTCCAGATCATCTCTGGAACTTTTTTCATTTTTGAAAATATGAACGAAAGTCTTTATTTATTTTTTCCATTTTTGGGGCACATTACTTGAGATGAAATTATCTTTTAGAAAGGAGCCTTAAATGGATGCGTAAAAGAGACTGGATTATTATTGTCATTTTACTATTAGTTGCTGGTGGTCTCGTTTACTCTGTTATGGATACATCAGAGCAAGCAACGGAACCACCTGGTGGAGAAGAACAAACCAATGAGGGCGATGGGAAAAAAGAAGAAGGCAAGGAAGCTGGTGACGATAAGCACCCATCTTATCAACACATGGAGTATAACGCTAAAATTGCCCCTAAGTTTTCAGCCGATGATTTAAATGCATTCCCATCGGGGAACTGGCTAACGAATGGAGGAGACCTTCGTAACGATCGATACTCTCCGTTAGAACAAATTACCACCGCGAATGTGAAAGATTTAAAAGCTGACTGGGTAACCAGCCTTGGGTCAGGATTTGATTTTAAATATTCTGGTGAAGCAACCCCTCTTGTCTATGATGGTGTCATGTTTATGACTACTGGAGCAAATGAGGTGGCAGCTCTTGATGCTACAACAGGTGAGATCATTTGGGAGTACAAGCCAAAGCTTGCTGAAGGGTTGGATACCGTTTGTTGTGGTTGGTTGAGCCGTGGAGTGGCCCTCGGTGATGGAAAGGTATACACCCCCATTTTAGATGGCCGACTCGTTGCTTTAGACCAAAAGAATGGCAAAGTAGTATGGGAAACAACAGTAGGTGAATGGGAAAAAGGCTATACCACGACAAGCGCTCCGCTCTACTTTGACGGAAAGGTGTATCAAGGCGTAGCCGGCGGTGAATATGGAATTAGAGGCTATCTTGCTGCGTACGATGCTGAAAACGGTGAAGAAATTTGGAAAACTCATACAGTGGCAGGTCCTGATGAAACAGGTGGGGACTCTTGGGCCGACGAAACGTGGAAAACAGGGGGTGCGCCAATCTGGCAAACTCCAGCACTTGACCCAGAATTGGAAATGGTATATGTTGCCACTGGAAATGCATCCCCAGATCTTGATGGAAGCAATCGTGAAGGAGATAATTTATTCTCAGACTCTGTGTTAGCTTTAGATGCGAATACAGGGGAGTACAAATGGCATTTCCAAGAGGTTCACCATGATATTTGGGACATGGATGCAGCCAATCCTGTTGTGTTATTTGATGTTGAAATCGATGGCAAACCAAGAAAGGGAATTGTCCAAGCAGGGAAAACAGGATGGCTGTACATTTTAGATCGAACCAACGGAGAACCGCTCATTGGAATTGAGGAAAAACCTGTCCCACAACTTAAAGACCAAAAGACATCCCCAACACAGCCTCATCCAGTTGGAGATGCCTTTGTTCCGCAAAACATTACAGAAGAAGATGTTAAGCGAGATTTATCAAGTGATTTTTCTGGGAAATTCGGTCCAATTTTCACTCCATTCTGGGATGAACCGACGGTCATAAAACCGTCTCCACAGGGAGGAGCAAACTGGGCACCGTCGGCGTATAATCCTGATACTGAGTTATTTTATGTGTTAGGAAATGATAATTATTTTGCTTTTGCCCATCATGAGGGGGACAAAGCAAATGAGTATGAGGAAGGAAGGGAATTTATCGGAAGCGTATGGCAACCGGTTGAAAAAGCCCCTAACCGCTCCACCATTACAGCCATGGATATTAAAACAAATAAAATTGTCTGGCAGAAAAATTGGGATACTATTGCCTATAGTGGAGCTCTAACGACAAAAGGAAATTTATTGTTCGTTGGACATAATGATGGACGATTAATTGCCTTTGACGCTACTACAGGTGATCAAATATGGGAATTCATGACCGATGCAGGTGCAAATGCACCAGCCATGACCTATGAGGTGGATGGCAAGCAGTATATCTCTGTGTTTTCAGCTGGAAATTCACTTGCAGGAACAACGCACGGAGATAAGATTTACACGTTCTCCTTAGAAGGAAAATTTGCATCCTTAGAGGACATTCCTGAAGATGCCGTCAATATTTCACCTGTCGCCAATGACCATGAGACCGATGATCAAAAAGGGCATCATGCAGATGAAGAACTAGGCTTGAAAACGTACGAAAACAACTGTTTAGCTTGTCACGGCGAAGGCGGATCTGGCGGTCATAATGGACCAGTATTAAAGGCGCTAGAAATGGATAGAGAAGCGATTATTAATCAAATTAAAAAAGGTGGCGGCGGAATGCCTGGGTTTGAAGGAACCTTGACGGAAGACGAAATTAATGCCGTTACGGATTACATTGAGAGTCTAAACGGAGGTTGATTAATACACGGAGAATCGTTACATTTTGTAACGGTTCTCTTTTTATTTAGGGTAAGTACTCATTGCGACAATTTTGGACAACCTCAAGTCGAAAAACTTGGTTATTTTGCGGAATATACCAACATAAGATTAGCTTGAAAGGTGAACAAAATAATTCGGAATCCGTAACCCGCCATTGTCATTCGAAGGGGGTGAACAGCATGTGGAAAACACCTGAGTATAAAATCATTCATACAGCCTCTGAAGTGACCATGTATGCATACATCGCCAAGAACGATAAAAATGGCAAATAGTATCATGCAAGTTACCTCGTTATGTTTTCTTAGGAAGTCTTACTAGTATTCTGACAAAAAGACCATACAAACTCAGTTGAAAGGATTGAAGACACATTAGAGTCAGAGTTTTAGGTGTAGCGGCGGGAGGAGGATTTCCACAATGGAACTGTGCCTGTCCCAATTGTCGAGGGGTTCGCGAAGGGGATGTGGCACTCCAGCCATTGTTACAATCCTCACTTGCAGTAAGTCCGAATGACCAAGACTGGTATTTAATCAATACGGGCCCTGATGTAGGCAGGCAAATCGAATCTTTTGCTGCACTACATGCAGGTCCCGAAATTCGAAAAACCCCTGTAGCTGGAGTTATTTTAACGGATGCGGAGCTTGATCATACAATTGGATTATTGTCCCTAAGAGAAGGCTCTCATTTAAAGATTTATGGAACAGATACAGTACGCAAGTGTTTATACTCTGCTTTTCCAGTGATCCCGATGTTAAAAAACTATTGTTCATGGCAATGGGGAATTCTTTCTCCTGGTGCAAAACAGAGAGTAGGAGCTTTTGATGAAAAAGGGGATGGAACCATCATGATCGAGACGATCCCCGTTTCTAACAAACCTCCTCTCTATGCTCAGTGTGACAAGAAGAATCTTTACCCTAACGATGAATGGGAAGTTGGATTGATTCTTTATAATGAACAATCAGGTAAATGTCTGGCTTATTTTCCAACTTTAGATACGCTGACACCTGAAATAGAAGCTGTCCTAGAGAAAGCTGATATTTTAATGGTCGATGGTACGTTTTGGTCAGAAGATGAATTGGTCAAAATGGGTGCAACGACACGAAATGCCAGGGATATGGGGCATCTGCCAATTAGTGGTCCTTCCGGCATCATGGAGAAATTAGCATCATACTCTGCTGAGCGGAAAATTCTCATACACATCAATAACAGCAATCCGATATTAAAGCAAGATTCAAAGGAAAGAGAGACTTTGAAACAAGTAGGCATTGAGATTGCCTATGAAGGGATGGAACTGGAGGTTTGATGATGCTTAACCAGGCAGGGATTGTTCGTAGCACAGCCCAACGAAACGAAAAACCTTGGACTCGAAAAGAGTTCCGCGAACAATTAATTGCGGTTGGCCGAAATTCTTATCACGACAAACATCCCTTTCATGTCGCGATGCACGAAGGGATATTAAGCAAAGAGCAGATCAAGGGATGGGTGGCCAATCGATATTACTATCAGAAATGTGTTCCTATTAAAGATGCGGTTATTATGTCAAAACTTCCATCTAGAGAGTTTCGGCGAGAATGGATCCAACGAATCATTGATCATGATGGGAACCAAGAAGAACAAGGTGGAATTGAAGCATGGGTGAAGCTTGGTGAGGCTGTAGGTTTGTCTCGCGAAGAAATTTTAAGGGAAGAACATGTTGTTCCAGCTGTTCGCTTTTCGGTTGACGCCTATGTTACCTTTGCTCGGGAAAAGCCATGGATTGAAGCGGTCGCCTCCTCCTTAACGGAGTTGTTTTCTCCACTCCTCATTTCAGAGCGGATTAAAATCCTTGAGCGACTGTATCCGTGGATTGATAGCTCTGGACTTGGCTATTTTCGAAATCGACTAACCCAAGCACCACGGGATACAGATTTTGCCCTCAAAGTGGTTTTAGACTATTGCCAAACGCGAGAAGAACAACAGCGGGCAGTCGACGCTCTACAATTTAAATGTGATGTATTGTGGGCGCAGCTTGATGGTATTGAAAAGGCTTATCCCAACTAAATAGATTCTTATTCTAAATTGGTGGTGGAGGAAATTTTGTCTAGTACTTTTCCAAAACTCGCACCAAAAGGGCGACTAAAATACGATAAGGTGAGAGAGAATTATCTTCTTTTATTACCTGAAAAGGTTGTGGTATTGAATGATTCAGCCGCGTCCATCCTTACCCTTTGTGATGGAATGGACAGTGTTCATACCATCACCAAAAAATTGCGAAGTTCACTTCAATTAAATTCTAGCCAGGCAGATCCAAATGGATTGCCTGATTTTCAAAAAATGGAGGAAGACATCACGAATTTTTTAAAGGAAATGGTTGATCAAGGATGGGTGGTCATGCAATATGAAAGAGTACAAGAATAACAGGGTTCAGCCTCCATACTCGTTACTAGCTGAATTAACACATCGGTGTCCATTGCATTGCCCCTATTGTTCGAACCCCCTAGAAATGACATTGAAGGAAAATGAACTAAAAACCGAAGAATGGTGTCGGGTATTAACAGAAGCCGCGGAAATTGGTGTGGTTGAGGTTCATTTTTCTGGTGGTGAACCACTTTTATGGGGGGATGACTTAGAGGTCCTAATCCATCATGCTACTAGATTAGAAATGTATACAAATCTTATTACGAGTGGCGTTGGATTATCAACAGAAAAGGCATTACGATTAAAGGAGGCAGGGCTAGCCAATGTGCAAGTAAGCTTTCAAGCAGGGGATGCCAAGCTCTCCAATCAGATTGGTGGCTTCAGAGCCTTTGACCAAAAACGGAAAGCAGTTCAAGCGGTAAAAGAAGCGGGAATGCATTTATCTTTAAATGTCGTGTTGCACCGGATGAACATTGATTATTTGGATGAAATCATCACGCTGGCCGAAGAACTAGAAGCGGGGCGGCTGGAATTAGCGAATACCCAGTATTATAACTGGGCTTTACTTAACCGAGAAACCCTCTTGCCAAGTCGCGAGCAAATTGAAGTGGCATCTAAAATATATGATGCAGCAACCGCACGGATCGGAAATAAAATGGAAATCATTTGGGTTATTCCTGATTATTATGCATCAACCCCTAAGCCTTGTATGGGAGGATGGGGAGCAGTTGCTCTTACCGTGGCACCTAATGGAGACGCCCTTCCATGCCCAACTGCTGGGATGATTGAAGGAATCTCTTTTGAAAATATACGAAAGTCATCATTAAACCAGATTTGGTATGAATCTAATTCTTTCAACGCTTTTCGCGGTGAAGAATGGATGCCAGAAACGTGTCGGTCATGTGATTTGCGGCACGAGGACGGAGGCGGGTGTCGTTGTCAGGCATTTGCTTTGACGGGAGATGCGACAGCAACCGACCCTGCCTGCCATTTGGCACCAGAACATTCTATTATTGAAAAGGCTGTTCTGGATGCTAATAAAAGCTCGGAGAAGCCGTCATCTCCAGTCATTTATCGAAACTATCTCCAACATTTAAAATAATGTGATCGATAAGGGTGCCTTTCGCACCCTTTTTCTGTTGTGCATAAACCTGAACAAGGTTTGGAAGGCTTTTAGTATACGCTTCTATAACTTCCCAATGCGTTTCATTCAGGATTATCTCCTTATATAAATACAACTGAAGTGGTGAAAAGATGGTTGGTGTACATCATTTAGAAAATGGACAAATTCATCCGGTAGTGAGAAAACTGATGCTAGTTAATGCCATACGTAGTACTGGACAAGGAATGATGATTGTTGTATTAGCTTTATATCTTGATGCACTAGGATGGAGTACAGTCGGAATTGGGGGTGTGCTGGCTGCCGGTGGGTTGCTCAGTGTCTTACTCGCCCCATTTATAGGTGTGAGCAGCGATCGGATAGGGAGGAAACCATTCGTACTTGTTTCGGAACTATTAACAGCGGGATGTGCGCTAATTGGGATTATCTCGACGAACCCAGTGCTATTGTTTATTAGCATCACATTTTCTGGCTTTGGGAAAGCAGATGCTGGTTCGTCCAACCCCTTTGCTCCAGCCGAGCAGGCATGGCTTGCATCTTTTATCACTACTAGTGAACGTGGAAAGATCTATAGTTTGAATAACGGAATTAGTTTTTTCGGAATGGCAGCAGGGGCCATCTTAATCGGAAGTATGAGTATCGGGGAACCAGCAGTTTTAGGAGTATCTTCATACCGCCTTGCTTTTTTCTTTCATTTCGCTTTTTCATTGGTTACTTCGTTCATTATTTTAACAATTCGTGGGGAAGAGGCTGTCATAAGAAAAGGATCTAAATATGATAATCATCAAAACAAAGAAGCTGGGAGGGATGAAAAGAAAACAAGACAAGAAGAGAATGTTGCGATGATGAAACTAGCTGGAATTAATGTTCTTAATGGGATTGCGATTGGATTGACTGGACCGATGATGTCCTACTGGTTCTCAGCAAAATTCGGGGTAAGTATGAATCAAATTGGTAGCACGTTAGCTTTGACCTTTTTCGCAACAGGTGTGATTTCCCTTTTGCAAGCAAGGTTTTCTAAAAAATATGGTACGGTTCGATCGATTGTAATGTTTCGGTACGTTGCAAGCTTGTTTTTAATTTTAATGCCTTTATTCCCATCCTATGCTCTTGTTTCTATCGTTTATATCCTACGTACAGCACTAAACAGAGGGACGCAAGGAGCGCAACAAGCACTCAGTGTTAGTTTGACTCGTGGAAAACGTAGCGGATTTGCATCAAGCATCAACCTTCTTTCCATCAGACTGCCTATCTCAATTGGACCTTCGATTGCGGGATACTTGTTTGGACTAGGTGCACTTTCTTTACCATTTTACATAGCATCTGGTCTTCAATTCAGTTTTGCTTATTTATACGGAAAAGCCTTTCGCTCTTTTGATACTAGTGTGAAGTTGCAGGGCCAACTAGGTGATGTTCGGCAAAATTAAACTCAGAAAAAAATATAGACCATCATGTTCGATGGTCTTCTATCACTGTTTAAAATGATTACCTCTACTTTTCTACAACTGTTTTCGCATGATTCGAATTCATTTCAAGCCCTTTTGCGGATGCCTCAAGAGCCTCGTTCCTTTCAAGCAATCTTCCTACTTGCCAACCAATAATGATATGAACCAACCCCATGAGACCAAATAATAAAAAGTCCCCATATGGCTCAGGGAGGAAGAGATCCATCGTTAGCCAAACCCCAGCAGTTACAGCTCCAATTAACGACCCAATAATAGCTTTAAGATAACCCCTCACTTTTCTGGCACCACCTTATTCATTTTATTAGTCCTATACAAGTTCATCTTATGTCGGAGAATCGCTCGAAATAACTAAAATTCTGTCTAAAGCTTGTCCAAAGAGCCTTTGGTTTTCTATTTTAAACAATAAACGAGCTTTAAAAGGACCCTTCGTTTAGGAACTGAAAACCTTCTTTAGCCATCCATAGTATCACCATACTCCAAAGTAAAATGATTAGGATTCCCACCAGCCAATTTCTCGGTTTCCCATTTTCCATCATTCTTTTTGCTTCTACCTCACAGTTTGCAATTACTTCTTGTGGTATCATCTTTAGTGCGAACATAATTCCAAGCGGAAGAAGAATCACCTCATCTAAGAAGCCAAGGATTGGTATAAAATCCGGGATTAAATCAATGGGGCTAAACGCATAGGATACGACACCAATAATAAATAATTTGGCATACCAAGGTACTCGATTATCTTTATAAGCCAAGTAAAGAACGAACGTTTGTCGTTTTAAATTTTTTGCCCAAGCTTTTATCTTCTCCATAACAACCACCCTTAACAAATTGCAATCCATTACGGATTTACGGTTATTTACTATAATATTGCCTTTACTAAATATTTGTAACCGAGTAGACGGCGGGGACGTACCAAGACAACTGAAAAGGTGAATATGAATACATATAAGCGCTTAGCCGAAAAAACAGCAGAGTCCCATTTGATAAGACAAGTAAACACGAAATCAGCTTGAAATTTTCGCTTAAAAAGGCAATGTGATATAAACCAACAATTAAATGACTTTTTCAGTGTTATAGACGCACCCTGTGCTCGCTTCTTGGTTATGCAGTTACTGTGGAGGGAGCACAGGGTTAGCCTGGTATCCAATAAGTAAAGGATAGTCTATCACCTTCAAAGAAAATCCGCCCTCGGTTTTGAAGGCGGTTTTGACTTGGGAATATAACCTGTATTCAGAATAAATATGGGTTTGAAGAAAGGGGAGGGTACGTCCCGATACTGGAAATCTTAGGCAATATATTCTTCTTCCCCAATATCAGTGGCTTCTTCCTTAATATAAAACTTTCCTTTTGTCATCATGGCTAATAGAACGGTTACTATTGATGCAAGGATGGCGGCAAAGAATGCTGCCGTACTTTGTAGGAAGGTTCCCATAAACCCTAAGGCTGCAACCGTCCCGAGAATGCTCGAAATCAAGAGCGCTCCAACGCCAACTGGATTCCACTTATGCAGATTCTCTTGTCTTGCCTCATAATATCCAGGGCCAATTTTCAAAAATTTCTTGACTACAACAGCATCTGCAACTAAAACAGCTGCCCATGATAATAAGAAAACGCCTTGGAAGGTTAGGACGACTTCAAGATGATTGACAATATCTCCAAGCATTAGGAGGATGGCTGATACACCTGTTACAACGACCCAAACGCGTCTACCTGGTTTAAAATTAAACACATTTTCGAAGAAGTTTGATAATGATAGTGAACCACTGTAAATATTGGTGACGTTAATTCGAACTTGAGTGATCATGGTAAATAAAGCTCCCCAAATACCAAGAAGCGTTACAATGTAGACCCCAGGATTAGGCTCGCCGAGGCGAACACCAAACCATATGCCTAAACCACCCATCACACCAAAACAAAAGATTTGTGGGATAAACCCAATGGCGAATGAACCAATTTTGATATCCTTTGGTTTTAGAAAGCGAGCATAATCCGATGCAAGCAGGGGCGTTAAACCCATAATTCCATGCTGCATCCCGATACAAAGCAATAGGGCCGTTCCTCCAACTTGAACGTTTTCTGGCATATAGGTCCAAAAATTCCCATCATAAAGGGAAGGCTTGAAAGCGGCGACAATAATTGCGGCCAATAAAAAAATGCCAAACAGCGGCAATGACCATTTTTGCAATTTATCTAATTGCTTAATTCCAAACCAATTTAATGGAATGACAATTGTCCCGAAGAATAGAATAAGAGCCCATTCTGGGATTGCGGGGAAAAATTCATGGACTGCAGCTACAAGAATTAACCCTTCAAGCGCGCAGTACATAATAAAGTTCGTAGCATAAATAACGGAGGTTAAAGATGCACCAATATAACCGAATCCGCCGCCTCTGGATAATAAGTTAACATTCATCCCAGATTTTGCAGACAAATAGGCTATGAAGGTTCCTAGAATTCCAGCAACCACGATGGCATATACAGCCGAAATAATCGCATTAATGGCTCCAAATTGTAGGGCCATCACACTGCCCATTTGGAAATAAAATATTGCAGTGGCAATTCCAAATGTGATGTTGGTAATGCTTAACCAACCCATGTTCCTTTTGTCAAGAGGGACTCGATCCAATGAGTAATCATCGCTCAACTCTTCGTTGAGATTGTTACCTTTAGCGGTATCAGATCTCAATACTATCATCTCCTTTGTATTTCTTTTCACAAGGTATCTCCTTGCAAGTTGACATAATTAAGATACCGTCAACTAATTAAGGGTAACAATAAAAACGGCTTGTATTCAAACACTGAAAATAGACAAATTCTGTCGTATAACACTATTAAAGCGTGTATATCAGGAAAATCCTGCTTTTTTCTCCAAAATGCTCAAAATCCGAATATAGGAATACTGTGGGTAGTTTAATGTACGTTATTTCAAAGAAAAAGAGTTCTTATTTCATTGTCTAATAGAATGAAACAGGGGACTCCATCACAAGGGGGAGGAGTGTTTGGTACATTCCCCTTATGCCCTGCATGTAAAAAGGTCAAAACCGTATTGGAAACTTGAATACCTCAAAGCAGTTCATTTTGCCATTCTCCAAAATATTTTTGTATACTCTCCAGAAATTTCCGCAAAATAAGGTAGGAAAATACGGACATTGAAATCTACCTGAATGGGGGGATGGGGAAGGATGTTTAGGCAAGCGAAGGAAAACACCTTAACCTCTGCAGAAATATCCGGTCTTTGGTTTCAGTACCAGGGCGATAGTATGGCAATTTGTGTATATAAACATTTTCTACATATTGTTGAAGATAAAAAGATCAAACCAATATTAGAAATGGCCCTCCATTTAGCAGAAACCCATATTACTAAAGTTACTGGGTTTTTCGAGAAAGGTAATTTTCAAATTCCAAAGGGTTTTACTGAAAAGGATGTAAATCTTACGGCGCCACGACTTTTTTCTGATGAATTCACACTTTTTTATACATATATTATGACGATTCATGGGCTAACAGCTTATGGTTTAGCGATTACGAACGCCGAGCAAAAAGATATTCAAGATTACTTTTTTGATTGCACTGCATCATCGAAAGAGTTGTTTCAAAAAATAGTAACTTTGGCTAAATCAAGAAATATTTTCTCAGTTGTTCCGACAGTACCATCCCCAGGAGAAATTAAATTTACAGAAGCAACCGGCATAATGGACAATTTGATCGGTGAAAAGCGGCCACTGAATAGTTCCGAAATCAGTAACTTATTTTTCAACTCTAGGAAAACGGGATTTATTCGATCACTAAGTTTAGGATTTAGTCAGGTTGCGAGGTCTGCGGAAGTTCGAAACTTTATGCTGAAAAATGTGAAATTGGCAGGGAAAGATGCAGATAGTTTTGATAAAATCCTGCAAAAAGACAATCTCCCTATTCCAGAAAAGTGGGATTCTGAAATCACTAATTCAACCAAGAGTCCATTCTCAGACAAATTGATGATGTTTCACGCAGGTTTTTTAGTGAATTCTGCCCTCTCGTATTACGGAGCTGGATTAGGCTCTAGCCTAAGGTCCGATATTATTCTGAATTACCAACAGGTCTTTATCAATGCAATGAAAGCAGGTGGTACCATTTACCATACCATGGTGAAGCATGGGTGGTTTGAAAAAATCCCAGAAACCATTGATCGGAAGGGACTGGCGAAACGTTCAGATTGATGAAAATGGGGATGTACACTTTCTTCTATTACGAGTACAGGGTCAGTTCCCAGGAGTAAAGAATACTCCAATGGATACTGACCTTTTTTTGTTTGGGAGAAATCTAGTTCAACTAATAGGGGAAAACTATGTGATTTACACCTATGTTCTTGGAACTCGTTGGCAAAGTAGAGCGACTTCATCAGAAGCAAGGAGCAAGTATTACGTGTTTCTTAACACAGTCTATCGACCAACTCCTCGATATAAGGAGGAATGTATCTTTAGATATAGAAGATTACTATATCTTGAAGCGAAAGGAAGATTGTGGATGACTGTTGTGGAATCATTTAATCGCCCTTCTCAGTATATTATCGAGGGGTATAAAACATTGGTGGAAAATTATGAGTCGGTGACCTGTGCAATATCTGACATTATGGGAAGAACAGGGGCGATGACAGCTGATATAAAGCCATTGTTTGAAGGGGTTCGGTTGGCAGGTACAGTGACTACGGCAAAGAGCGTTGGCGGTGATTTATCGGCAGTGATAAAAGCGGTAGACCTCTCACAACCTGGCGATATTATCCTGGTTGATGCACAGGGAAATGCAAATTCGGCTTTTTGGGGAGAAAATATCACCATGTCTGCAATGAACAAAGGAGTAGCAGCTGCAGTTATCGATGGATCCTTTCGAGATGTAGAGGAAATCAGGAAACTGAAATTCCCCATCTTCTCCAAGGGGATTGTACCAAATGTCGGAGCTATTGCCGGATATGGTCATGTAAATGTACCCATACAATGTGCAGGCTTACCTGTTCATCCAGGGGACATGATTGTCATTGACGGAAACGGAATAGTTGTAGTTCCAATAGCAGAATCAGAAGAAATTTTAAATAAAACAAAAGCGCTATTGGAGGTCGAAGACGGAGTTCAAGAAAAACTAAAAGCCGGAGCAACCATTGGCCAGTTAATCGATATCGACCAGTTGATGCAAAATGGATTTAATTATCAAGAACGTGCTCTTGAGAATAAGTGACAACTGCATAGATTTTTTGAATTATGAGGACGTACCTTTTTTCTTTTGGACAACTATAAGGTCAGAAGGAACAGAGGGTACGTCCCTATAATTTTGAGTTGAGATAAATTTGTCATATAGTTTTTACAAAAAAATAAAAAAATTGAGGTACAATAGATTATGTGAAGAGGTATACTTATAACATACAAAGAGATTGCACTTATGGAAAATGGGCAACTTTTTGAAAACTGTGCTAGGGTTTTTCCTATCTATCCACCGAAAGGAAGTGGTGAATAAGACACCATATAGATAACGATTTTACTTTAATTGGTTGAGTGTACGGCATTGGGATATTTATGTGAAATCATTAACAAAGCGAGGGAACTTTCATGTGGGTAATTACTGTGTATGCTAAAAACGATATTCAAATGTTTGAATTTGATAATCAAGAAGAGGCGCTAGAATCTTTTAAGAACATAAAAGGAAACAAAGTCCTTAGTGAGGTCATTTACTATAACGACTTTGATCCCAACCTTATTGAAGAGGCTTACCTAAATTCAAAAGTTTCTTAAAAGAAATAAACCTTTTCACTTACCCTAATACCAACTAAAAATAGTTTCCAGTTTCTAAATCGCCGAAACCTCAGTGTGCGGGGGAACCATCTGGATTTATAAGAATCCAAGGGGTGAATCCTTTCAATAGGTAGGGCTACTCATGGCCCGAATCCGACAGCTAACCTCGTAAGCGTTATCGAGAAAGAAGGTGGAGCTTATGCATCCAAAAGAATGTGTCTACAGGTCATGACTAATGAACTTGTAGACACTTTTTTGTTGTGAGTGAAACACACCATCAGTCGGTCATATTTTCAGGTTATGTATTGAACGGTCAATATCAAACTCCAAGGATTAAGGAATTTCGCCTAGTTGCTATTTTAACGTATAATAACTAGGTGTATGTCGATATAACGCCAAAATTGAAATCCTTATCTAACGACAAATCCTTTATCCTTGAAGTATGACCCAAAAGGATAGGACTTGGCCCATGCTTTTTGCATTCAAAATTTGTATAATTAAAGTTAAAAAGATAAAAAGAAACGGTGTTGATAAAAAATAGTGAAAGCATTATCTCTTGATCAATTAGTTAAACATTTTTCTTTAAAAGTTTTAGTGGGAGATGATCAACTTCAGACAGAAATTAAACAACCGAGAGTGCATCGACCAGGCTTGGAATTTGTCGGGCATTTTGATTTCTTTCCCACCGAACGAATTCAAATTCTAGGTAGAAAGGAAATCACTTATTTACATAAGCTTAGCCATGAAGAGCGCAAATTACGGATTGGAAATATTGTCCAATATCATCCACCGTGTTTTATTGTAACCGCAGGTGAAGAAGGATTAACGTATTTAACCCAATATTGTACTGAAGAAAAGATTCCATTGCTTGTGACGAAGGAGCCCACAGGAACGACTGATTTCATCATTAAACTCGATTCGTATATGGTCAAAGAGTTGGCACCCGAAATGACCGTCCATGGTGTTTGTATGAATGTGTTTGGAATTGGTATTTTGATTCGCGGGGACTCTGGAGTTGGGAAGAGTGAAACTGCTCACACTTTAATCGGCAGAGGTCATCGATTAGTAGCAGATGATATTGTTGTGTTGAAAAAGCTGAGTGCTCAAACCCTTTTAGGTACAAACGATGATAAAACGAAAGAATTTTTGGCACTTCGTAGTATTGGTCTATTGAATGTGGTTCGTTCCTATGGACAAAAAGCATATCAAAATGAAACCCGTATATCTCTTGATATCAAGTTAACAAAATGGGAGAAAGATGCATTAAACAATGACTTGGAACAAGAACCAACTTATACCGATTATATGGGCATTAAAATCTCTTCGATTGAAATTCAACTTCAACCCGGGCGTGACGTAGCAGGTTTAATTGAAGCAGCTGCTAACAACTGGTACCTAAGACAACAAGGGTACAGTGCCGCAGAAGATTTCCTCAGCAGACTAGAATCTGAGTTTTCTTAACTAGAAGAGAAAAACTGAACGAAGAAAAGACAAGATTAATCTTCTTGTTATTAAAAATAATGCAAAAGTACCCAGAAAAAATTACAAAGATGAATCAAATGACGGGGTAACCGTCATTAATGAAAAATTAATTCTATTAAAATATGTACAGGAAAAAGGTGTTTCTCCAGCTACTATGGGGAAGCACCTTTTTTGTCTGGAAATATTAAATGGTAAGGGTTCTTTTAGAACATAAAATAACTTATAAACTAAGCTGCGGGAGTATAAATCGTGCCAAAGGTGCGATGTGACAAGATACTATTACGGTTCAGTTGAATAGCCTATAGGCAGGGGGGAATGACCTATGTTATATGTTGTAAAGATGGGGGATACCCTTTCAGGAATCGCAAGGAAGGTTGGCAGCAGTGTTGCTAGCATCATGGCAGCAAATGTGATCTGCAAAGCTAGCCTCATTTTCCCAGGACAACTGCTTCTAATCCCTGATAACGGGGTAGAACTGCCCAAAGCTGGTGGATCTCCTTATTATATTGTTCAATATGGAGATACCTTATGGTGTCTCGCCAAACAGTTTTCACAAAACATCCAATC